>JAEEGF011836791.1_pt1 | contig 20948 bp, 12 predicted proteins | sample 9134171 | NCBI WGS metagenome assembly JAEEGF01 (sample SAMN16246542, study PRJNA631951) | gut metagenome | biome: gut microbiome; feature: rumen; material: AP-attached | host: Bos | place: Iran: Karaj | collected 2018-10 | reverse complement strand
AGAGATTAATCTATATTTCGCGGAAAAGTTTGGTGGGATTATACAACTGGAGGTCTTCTGTGAAGATTTTTAAAAGCGTTCTTACTTTGGCTGTTCTTCTGGCCATGTTCACTGCGTGCGACAGTGGTTCCAGCAGTGCCGATCCTGACCCGGTGGCAGAAGTTTCAAGCAGTAGCGGCGATGATGGCGCAATCTCTTCTAGTTCCGTTACGGACAAAGGAACGTCTTCCGGTGGAAGTTCGAGGTCTTCTAGCTCTGTGAAGCCTGATTCGAATGGTTCGCAGAAGAGTTCTAGTTCTGTGAGCGGTAAGAACAGTAGTTCATCTGTGGATAAGTTGAGTTCTTCTGAAGGTTGCTCTTTTAGTGGACGAAATGAAGATGGAAGTCTTGATTTTGCGGGCGTTTGTTGCGATGGTGATACAGCCATTGTTATGGGCAAATCTCGTTTGACATATTACACATGCAAAATGAATTATTGGATGTTAGACTCCATTGCTGGCCAAGACACCATAAAGCCCTATGTGCCGCACCCCAATATGGAAAAACAGTTCGCCTCGAAAATTGATTATGAAACGTTTGTAGATGATCGTGATGGTCAGGAATATAAGATTGTGACCATTAAAAAGCATTTTGATGGGGCCGGAGGTGGTGTAGATGAAGAATATACATTCTTTGCCGAAAACCTGAATTTGGGAAAACAGATCCTGGCTAACGCGACAGAATTTAGTGATTCTGTGGTAGAAAAGGTCTGCTACAACGACGACGAATGGTATTGCGACAACGGCTTTGGAGGTATGTACACTTGGAGCGAGGCCATGAACGTTCCTAAAAAATATGATACGGTTGCTGTCGAAAAACTCGATACGACGTATTTTAATGATCATCAATATATACAGGGGATATGCCCAGAGGGATGGCATATTATGGAAGAGCGTGAGTGGCGTTTTTTGAAGCCGGGGCATTTGACGAATTCTAGAGCTGTATGGGGGGGGGGCGATTCATACGGATTCTCGCTTCTTCCTGCAGGATATTCATTTCAGGGAAAATTTTATTTGTATGGAGAATATGCGCATGTATGGCAGCCTAGTTTGAGCAAAAGAAACAGTGCTTGGGGAAAGGGAACTGTAGTTGATCGAGATGGTTATGAGGTGGACGATGGACTACATCGGTACGGTTATCAATCTGTCCGTTGCACGAAGGACTATTAAACAAATAGTCTTCTAAAATGCCCTGAGCCCGGGCGTTACGGGCGCGGCGATTGAGCGCCCGTTCGAGGGGGTGCTGGAAGACTTGCCCTAGATCCTTCGACGGAGTTTACCCTGAGTTTATCGAAGGGCCTAGGATGACACTGGGGCAAGGCTGCAAGCAGGGGGAGCCCTCCCCCCTTTTTTTCTATCTTTAAAAGCATACATAAAGGAGACGACAAATGGTCTTAACCGTTTTCATTTTATACCTGTTGATGATGCTTGGCATCGGCTTTTACTTCTCCAAGAAGGCGAACAGCCTGAATGCCTACTACCTGGGCAACCGCGGCATGAACAAGTGGGTCGTGGCGATGTCCGCACAGGCCTCCGACATGAGCGGCTGGCTTTTGATGGGCCTCCCGGGCGCTATCTTCGTGAGCGGGTTTTCCGAAGCGTGGATCGGTATCGGTCTCGTGATCGGCACCTACTTCAACTGGAAAATCGTGGGCCGCAGGCTCCGCAAGTACAGCCACTTCTGCGGCGACTCCATCACGCTCCCCGACTTCTTTGCGAACCGCTTCCGCGACAACAAGGGAATCATCCGCGTCATCGCCTCGATTTTCATTCTCGCGTTCTTCCTGTTCTACACGGTTTCGGGCTTTGTGGCTAGCGCGAAGCTCTTCGGCACCATCTTCGGCATGGACTACACCACGGGCCTTATCATCGGTGCGGTCGTCGTGGTGAGCTACACCTTCATGGGCGGATTTTTCGCCGTTTGCTGGACAGACTTTATCCAGGCGACCATGATGCTCATCGCCGTCATCGCCATCCCCTCGATTATCATGGCCGGTTCGGGCGGTTTTGCAGCCACCATGGACGCCGTGAACGCGCAGAACCCCTACCTGTTGAGCCTGTTCACCAACGCCACCACCGGCAAGTCCATTGGTCTTATCGCCTTGATTTCTAGCCTCGCCTGGGGTCTCGGCTATTTTGGCATGCCGCATATTCTGGTGCGCTTCATGAGCATCAAGAACGCCGAAGACATCAAGTTCTCCCGCCGCGTCGCCATGACCTGGGTCACCATCTGCCTCGGTGCCGCCATCATGATTGCCATCCTCGGACGCTACTACGTAGAAGCGAACGGCATTACCGTCGCCGACCCGGAACGCATCTTCATGGTTCTCTGCCAGACGCTCTGCCACCCGGCTGTCGCCGCCATTCTCATGGCCGCAATCCTTGCCGCTATCATGAGTACCGCCGACTCCCAGCTGCTGGTTTCTGCATCTGCCTTCAGTAACGACCTCTACAAGCACCTGTTCCGCAAGAATGCGAGCAACAAGGAAGTCATGTGGGTGAGCCGCGGCGTGGTCGTGGCGATTACGGTTATCGCGGTCATCGTCGCCATGCAGGGGGCGCCCAGCGCCAACGGCGCTGCACAGGGCAAGAGCTTCCTCGACGTGGTGATGAGTCTCGTGAGCTTCGCCTGGGGCGGTTTCGGCGCCTGCTTCGGCCCGATTATGCTCCTTGCCCTGTTCTGGAAGCGTACCACGCTTCCGGGCGCCATCGCGGGCATGCTCGTGGGCGGCATCACCGCATTCGTGTGGAAGTTCTACCTCTCCGGATTCTCCGCCGAAATCTTCCAGATTTACGAACTCGTGCCCGGCTTCGTGCTCTCCTTCGCGACCATCGTCATCGTGAGCCTCTGCACCAAGGCCCCGAGCAAAGAGATTCAAGAGGAGTTCGATGCTGTTGAACACACGCGTCTCTCTGACATGAAGCTGTAATCAACATGTCATCCTGAGCATCGCAACAAAGTTGCGACGTCGAAGGATCTCAAATACAAAAGGCCTGCTCGCAAGCAGGTCTTTTTCAATTCTCTTTGCGTTTAGTTAAAATATCACGCGGTAGGGTATTTTCTTGTTGATGCTACGACCCTTTACGTCAAAGGATCCCCTAGCCTTGGGCACACGCATTTTCGCATGGGTTGGCACACCAATCGACGATAGCGCCCCATTCGAATAAACCATATAGTATTCATCTACACGCAAATCGTGATAACGGAGTCGTTTTAACACAAAACCCCTCTCATTTTCGACAACCGTAAACCCATAATTCTTGTAGAATTCGCCTGCCTGAACTTCGTGACCATCAAGGTCCGTAACAGATCCTATTCCATCATGCCTATACCATAAATCACATTTATGGGGGTCTGTCTGGTCCGGAACATAGATGTAATATTCCAAGGTATCAGACGAAGTCGGACCATGGTCATTACCAACAAGAATCTGGAAAAGTGTATCATTCTGCACATGATAATCAGTAACATCTCTATAACCTTCTTCAACGTCGGTGTAACTAGTCCATATACCATGGGGATAATATTTCAATTGATCATCAGATACCTTTTTTCCCAAATGATAATACATCAGATTAAAGTTTAAGGTATCCTTTACTTGATCTTTACGAACGACCATTTCGTATTCGACACTTCCATCGACTTCGGACTCACTTTTACGAATTGCCATTGCAGCGGTGTCCATTTGAACTTCGTCACCACGCTTTTTATATCTAGTGGCGATTAATTGCCCATCTAGTCGAGTTATTTTCTGCGTACTTACGGTTTCTTCACCGTCAATTCCATACTTAGCATAAGAGCTATCCAAATACGCGCCATCATCAGCGACGAAACCGGACAATTCATTCTTTCGTTCCATCAGCACGGCATCAATGCAAGTAATGGCATGCGCATAGCCGACAAGAAAACATAAAGCCACAAAGCGCTTCATATCAAAGGCCCTCATTAGTCGTCATATTCCGGCGCATCGAACGAGGTCGGAATGTGCGGCGTATCCGGGTCGTTATGAATGAACGAGAATCCGCTAATCTTGCCCGTTTCACGGTCAACCGGTCCAGTCTGCAGCTGGCCGTATATGGCGGTAGTTATGCTGCTCGCATTCAGGAACGTATTGTTGTCGATTACCATGTAGTAGCCGTAAATTTCCCAAGTACCCGACTTGCGTTCGACAGTCTTTGTACCTTCGCGAGCTTCCAATTTCGAGGTTCCGTCAGCCGTCAATGTAAACGTCCAATCTAAGCCATCTTTCTTTGCGACCCATTCGCCGACAAAATCCTCGGCCTTCTCGTATTCGTACTCGATTCCTTCAACCGTACAGTTCAAAGTCCCACCCGAGATTTTGGTGATGGTGTTGTCGGTGCCCACGGAATGATTAAACAACGTACGGACTTCTCCCACATAGTAGAACGGAAGCATCAACAGCGTGCTACGCTGGACATCGTAGCGGCCCGCATGCCAGTTCACCACATTGTTATCGACAGAATTTTCATAGATATACGAGCCATCGAAGAACTTGAAGACCCTCGTGGTATCCCCATCATCGCATTCATAAATCTTGTTCTGAATTGCTTCGGCTTTGGAGACCTTGCCCTTCTGAACAGCGACGCTGGCCTTTACCGCTTCGCTGTAATCTTTCGAGCCATCTACAGAGTACAGGACTGTACTGTCTTTATCGACCACGAACGAAATTTTGAAACCGGAATGCACCTTTTCTACAATCTTTTGGGCAGCATCGGTTTTGGTATAATGTATGCCGGTATTGAGTCTTTCAAAACTCACCACGCCATTTGCAAAATCCGTATAGGTAACAACCCACAATTCGTCCGGAATACGGAGAGCCACAACCCCCTGCTTGCTGCCAGTCGACAGATAGACCGTCTGGTCGAACAGTTTGAGTTCCACATTCTTCTCCAAGTCTTCCAGTTTTGCGGCACGAGTACCCTTGGGAGTTGCTATAGAAGAGGACGAGGATTCCGGTGCTACGCTAGACGAAGACTTCGAAGACTCGCTCGAAGAGGACTTGGAATTTCCCTTGGTAGAAGACGAGGACTTGCCGGAAGACTTTTCAGAGGAAGAAGACTTTGCATCGCCCTTTTTCGAGGAAGAAGAATCGTCTTCCTCTTCGAATGAAGAAGAAGAATCATCGCCTTCTTCCAGCGAAGAGGAAGAATCTTCGGAAGAAGGGTCCGCAGAAGCGGAAGAGGAATCATCGCAGGCTGCGAACAGGAATGCCGACGAAATCAAGAGAGCCAGGAATTTATTTTTCATACTTTAAATATAGTTTATTCTAAATGATACATCAACTAAAGATCCTTCTCCCCATTCGGGGATCATGCCCACTAAGGCAACAAGTTGCCAAGTGGTCAAAGAGACTTCACTTCGTTTCGCTCAGGATGACATATAAAAAAAGAACCCCGCCGGGGTTACCGACAGGGGTCTTTGAAAGGTTTCTAGCGGAGGTGCGGGAATCTTAGTTGCGCCCACACCACGAACGCTAATCAGAAATCTTACTTGGCGATCACGCGGGCCATTTCGCAAACCTTGTTGCTGTAGCCCCATTCGTTATCGTACCAGGACACAACCTTAACGAAGGTCGGGTCGAGCTGGATGCCAGCCTTGGCGTCGAAGATGGAGGTCTTCGGGCAGTTGCGGAAGTCGGTAGAAACAACGGCTTCGTCGGTGTAACCGAGGATGCCCTTGAGTTCGCCTTCAGAAGCTTCCTTCATGGCAGCGCAGATTTCTTCGTAAGTGCAAGCCTTCTTGAGTTCGACAGTCAGGTCAACAACGGACACGTCGGAAGTCGGCACGCGCATAGACATACCGGTGAGCTTGCCGTTGAGCTGCGGGAGAACCTTACCCACGGCCTTAGCAGCACCCGTAGAAGACGGGATGATGTTTTCGAGGATGCCACGGCCACCGCGCCAGTCCTTCTTGGACGGGCCGTCAACAGTCTTCTGAGTAGCAGTTGCGGCGTGAACGGTGGTCATGAGGCCACGGACGATGCCGAACTTTTCATCGAGAACCTTGGAGATCGGGGCAAGGCAGTTGGTGGTGCAAGAAGCGTTGGAGATGATCTTCTGGCCAGCGTAGGTCTTGTCGTTCACGCCGTACACGAACATCGGAGTAGCATCCTTGGACGGGGCAGACATGATGACCTTCTTGGCACCAGCCTTGAGATGCACAGAAGCGAGTTCTTCGGTAAGGAAGAAGCCAGTGGATTCAACAACGACGTCAACGTCAAGATCACCCCAAGTGATGAGAGCCTTCTTGTTTTCTTCATCATAGGCGCTCTTCTGAGCGAAGATCTGGATCTTGTTGCCATCTACGATCATGAAGTTGCCTTCGACCTTGATGTCATGGTTGAACTGACCATGGACGGAGTCATACTTCAGCATGTAAGCGAGGTATTCCGGGTCAAGAAGGTCGTTGATTGCAACAACCTGAATGTCATTTGCGAAGTTTTCCACAGCAGCGCGGAAAACCATACGGCCGATACGACCGAAACCATTGATACCGAGTTTGAGAGCCATTATTGGATCCTTTTTTTGTTTGTTGTGAAATTGCTTCACCCCGCTTTTTGGGGCAGGATGGTGCGTTGTTGGCTTCAAAGATACAAAAAATGGGGTCCTTTGTGTAGTTCCGTAAGCAAAAAAAGGGCAAACCGGCAATGGAGGATAGGGATACTAATAGTCCTTGACACAACGGACGGCGTATGAATCGTTCACACCCCCAGTACGCAGGGTCCCTCCACTAGAGGAATACACTGTAAAAGTGACGGCCAATTCACCTTCAGAATAGATATCGTAAGCCACTTTAGTGTCTGTCCAGAAGATGGCTATTTCGTATTGTCCACCCCCAAAAGAGTTCATATTATCCAAAGTGTAAGTGTAGCTTCCATTAAAATAATACCTGGCACCTGAAGGAAGCGCCGCGAAACCAAAGACATCCGTCCCGTTCCACTCCGTAGATTTAAGCCCCATGCCAGACGCATAAGTACTCCCCCCTATTAGCGTTTTATATTCCTCGTACCAAGGCAGATGCCAGCCGGAAGGACAAATTCCCAAAGCAACGGCCCATGGATAGAGACGACCATATTTTTCGCAATACTCCAGCGAATCATTCAAACAGAAACTGCCGGAATCCATATCCGCCACGGGCTGCAAGTAGGCGTAGTTCAGGTTCTCCGCCATCCACCACAGGTTGCCGATTTTGACAGTCTTGTATGTTTGGCCATCGCGTTCATCCGTCAACGTACCGTATTCGCAGCTGTCCGTGCTGTCAACCCTGCAAGGGGATGCCTTAACCAGTATTTCAGGGTCAACTATAGAAGGCAAAATAATGTCTTCGGTCCCCCTAGAACTCGAAAAGACCTCATTTTCGCTACTGGAAGAGGATATTTCAGCAGATTCAGATGATTTTACCGATTCAGATGGTTCTGCCGTTCCGGACGATTCTACAGATTCGGACGATTCAGCCATTTCGACCGATTCGGCGGGCTCATCAGCCGGGACATCCATGGCCCCAGTGACCTCACTACTGCTAGATTCGTTTGCCGAACTCTGCCAATAAGAACTCGAAGTTCCAATCGGCGATTCTGCCAAATCTTCAACAGGTCCCGTTCCCTCGGCCTCATCTCCCCCACACGCGGCAAGGAGAAAAACAGCCAAAGCCAGCGCCAGCAAAAGCACTTTTTTCAAATTCATTCGAACCCCACAAAAACACACCCATTCAATTTATATTCTGCACACAAAAAATGCGTTTTTTTCACAGCATAAATTCTTTTACATTTTTTAAGATAATTACACTAATTGTAAAGCACAAATCGTAAAGAAAAGGAGAAAAATCGGCTTTTTCGGTTCAATTTTCCCGTTTTTTTCTTTGGTTCTTATTTTGGCACGCCTTTTGCATAATGTGTGGCGTAACAAGATAACCTCAACCAAAGGATAGGAACATGAAGCTCGTTACAGCTTACATCCAACCCGAAAGACTAAACCTCGTGAAGCAAGCCCTTTACGAGAGAAACATATTCAAGATGTCCGTTACCAATGTGCTGGGCTGTGGCCAGCAGAAGGGTTACAACCAGCGTTTCCGTGGCGTCGTCACCGAAGTGAACTTGCTTAAGAAGATTTGCTTGAAGATAGCGGTGAACGACGAATTTGTGCAGCCCTGTATCGAAGGCATTATCGCGGGCGCCCGTACTGGCGAAATCGGCGACGGCAAGATTTTCGTCACGAGCCTCGAGCAGTGCATCAGAATCCGCACCGGTGAAACTGGACCGGAGGCGATCGGGTAGTGAGCAATGAGGTCGCGCTAGCGCGCTCTGAGGTATGAGGAAAAAACTCAAAGTCATGCATTAGCAAGACAACCTCAAAGCGAGCCTGCGAGCGACCTCACACCTCAAAGGACCGAAGGTCCGACCTCAACACTTTTTTAAAAGGATTTTTTTCAATGAACGAAGTTACACAAGTCGTACCTGTCAGCGACGCCATCTTTATGACAGAAAACATTTGGATCATGATCAGCGCCATGTTGGTGTTCGTCATGGGTCTAGGCTTTGCCTGCGTGGAAGCGGGCCTTGTGCGTGCCAAGTGCGCCGCCAACGTGGCATTCAAAAACATCGCGGTCCCCGCCATAGGCATCACGATGTACGCCCTGATTGGTTTCGGGCTCATGTACCCGGGAACTTTCAACGGAATTCTCGGTTTCGCAGGCTTCGGCATCGGTGACTGGGCGAACCCCAATAGCTTCACCGCCGCCTACAACGGCCACTTCACGCTGTTTGCCGACTGGCTGTTCCAGGCCATGTTCGCCGCCACTGCCGCGACAATCGTGTCTGGTGCTGTTGCCGAACGCGTGAAGCTCAACTCCTTCCTGGTCTTTACCCTCGTCTACGTGGCTCTCGTCTACCCCATCGTGGGTAGCTGGACATGGGGCGGCGGCTGGCTTTCGACCATCGGTAAGGCTGGCTTCCACGACCTCGCTGGTTCTACGCTCGTCCACTCCGTGGGTGGCTGGGCAGCTCTCGCCGGCGTGATGATTCTCGGACCGCGTATCGGTAAGTACGTGAACGGAAAGGTTCATGCCATCCCGGCCCACAACATTCCGCTTGCAACTGTCGGTGTGTTCATGCTCTGGTTCGGTTGGTGGGGATTCAACGCCGGTTCTGCCCTCTCCGGCGACCCGAAGGCTACTAGCTGGATTCTTGTGACCACGAACCTCGCCGCTGTTGCAGGCATCATTACCGCAACGCTCACGAGCTGGATTGTCTCGAAGAAGCCCGACGCCACCATGGCCCTCAACGGATGCCTTGCCGGTCTCGTGGCAATCACTGCCGGTGCCGACGTGGTGACCCCGCTCTCCTCCTGGATTATCGGAGCCATCGCTGGCGTGCTCGTAGTCGGTGCAGTGTTCATGTTCGACCGCCTGCACTTGGACGACCCGGTCGGTGCTCTCTCTGTTCACCTGGTGAACGGCGTGTGGGGTACGATTGCCGTGGGTATCTTCGACATGACAGGCGATTACAGCGTGCTCACTCAGCTTATCGGTGTTGCCGCCTACGCCCTGCCCTGCTTCGCCGGTGCTAGCCTGATCTTCTTCGTCATCAAGAAGACAATGGGCCTGCGCGTCACGGAAAGGCAAGAACTCCGCGGTCTCGACCAAAGCGAACACGGACAAGAATCCTACAGCGGATTCCAGATCTTCAGCAACATGTAATCCATTTATCCATAATCCGCGTACTCCACAAAACGAAGAAGCCCCGGGACGAATGTCTCGGAGTTTTCTCAATTTTAGAATAAAATAAAAATGCCTCGATATGGAGGCAAGAAGACTTAAATTTTTGACGATTATACTTCTTTGAACCAGTCCCCAGAACTCGCATCACTGGGCATACGCCAGTCGGCACGTGGCGATAACGAGATGGTCCCAACCTTCGGGCCGTCCGGGATGCAACTGCGCTTGAATTGCTGCGTAAAGAAGCGCCTGATAAAGACGGCGAGAGCCTTGTCGATTTCTTCGTCAGAATGCCTATTTGCGAACGCATATTTCGCCAGGTAGCGGAGTTTTTCGGGATGGGCGCCATATTTCGCGAAACGGTAAAGGAAAAAATCGTGCAGTTCGTACGCACCGAGAATGCTCTCGGTCTTTTGTGCAATCTGGCCGCTTGAATCGGCGGGCAAGAGTTCCGGCGAGACCGGCGTGTCGAGGATGTCGCGGAGGACTGCGGCGAGAGACGCTTTGTTGCTGGTTTCAAGATTCGCGGCGGTTTGATTCGGGATGGATTCCGCGCCGGTTTGATTCGGGTCGCGAACAGCGCGGTCGGCATACCAGTTCACAATGTGGCGCACGAGCGTCTTGGGAACGTCGCAATTCACCGCATACATGGACATGTGATCGGCATTGTAGGTGCTCCACCCGAGCGCAATTTCGGAGAGGTCGCCCGTACCGATGACGATTCCGCCCTCGCTGTTCGCGATGTCCATCAGGATTTGCGTGCGTTCGCGGGCCTGCACGTTCTCGTAAGTCACGTCAAGCTTTCGCGGGTCATGCCCGATGTCAGCGAAGTGCTGGAGGCATGCCTTCTGGATATCGACGGTGCGGAGTTCCACGCCCAGAAGTTTCGCCAGCTCCACAGCATTGTTCCTGGTGCGCTTGGTAGTGCCGAATCCGGGCATCGTGAGCGCAAGGATTTCTTTTGCCGGACGGTTCAGCAGCTTGAATGTTTCCGTAACCACAAGAAGCGCGAGCGTCGAATCGAGCCCGCCGCTCAGGCCAATCACCGCGCGCTTGCTATGAGACGCTTCGAGACGTTTTGCGAGACCAGCGCACTGTATGTTGAAAATCTCGGTGCAAGATGCATCGCGGGTTTCGGTGCTCCCCGGCACAAAGGGCGTCGGCGAAACAAAACGGTACTGGAGCATATCGCAATCACGCAGGCCTTCAAGAGTCGCTGCACGCGCAATGATAGCGCGGCTGTCAAAATCCTGGAAGCTTCCTTCGCTCAGGCGCTGCATATTCAGGCGTTCCACGTCCACATCGGCATACACGATTTCGGTTTCCCGCGAGAACGGCTTGCTTTCAGCGAGCATGCTCCCGTTTTCCGCAATCATCAAATGACCACTGAAGACCATGTCCGTCGTAGATTCGTGCACTCCGGCGGAAGCATACACATAGGCAGCCATGCAACGCGCCGACTGGTTCATCACCAAGTTCCTGCGGTAATCACGCTTGCCTACCAGCGCATCGCTTGCCGAGAGATTCACGATGACGTTCGCGCCCGCAAGAGCAAGTTCCCCGCTGGGTGGCGCCGGCGTCCACAAGTCTTCGCAAAGTTCCACGCCGATGCGAACTTCGGAACCCTTCACCGTAAAGAAATTCGTGACAGGAACCTCGCCCGCACCTTCGATAAGGCAGCGGAGAGGCGCACAACCATTGCCTGCATCTCCTCGCAACAAATCGCGCCCACTCGAAAAATGACGTTTCTCGTAAAACTCGCGCTGGTTCGGCAAGTGAATCTTGGGCGTAATCGCCACAACGCGCCCGTGCTGTACAAAGGCGGCGCAGTTATATAGCCTGCCGAATATGCGCAATGGCAGGCCAACCGCAATCACGGCGTCGCTTTCTTTTAAGGCGTCCGCAATCCGCACCAACGCGCGGGTGCTGTTCTGCAAAAGCAGTTCCTGGTGAAACAAGTCGCTACAGGTATAGCCTGTAATGCAGAGTTCCGGGAAAACGACAAAAGCCGCCCCGTTAGAGGCAGCAATTTTCGCGCTTCTGATAATCTCTTCGGTATTGTAGGCGGTATCGGCCACCTTCAACACCGGAGAAACGCATGCGAAACGGTAAAATCCGAACATAATTCCGCGCGCAGTTTAATTCAAAAAAGAACCAACTGTCACTTGATTGCCGCGACTTTCGCCTTCGCATCGGCCATAGCGCGTACCACCAGGGAGGCGCCGTTCGCGCAGTCGCCCACCGCATAGATGTGTCGGGCAGGATCCGGGATAATCGCCGTACGCGGGGTGAGTTGCAGGCCCAAGTCGTTCACCAGGCCCTCGGCAGGCACTCCGGTAAAGCCCATGGCGAGTACCACCAAGTCGGTATCGATGACCTCGGTAGAATTCGGGACTTCGGCAGGCTTGAGCGGGCGGCCCTGCGGAGACATTTCCCATTCCACACGGACTGCTTCTACACCGGCCACGCGACCGTCCTTCACAATGAACTGCTTGGAAGAAACATTCCAGCGGCGCTCACCGCCTTCGTGCTGGGCGTAGCTCGTACGCAGCATGTACGGCCAATCGGGCCACGGCGTAGATGGGGAACGTTCTTCGGGAGGCTTGGGCATGAATTCCACCTGGAGCACGCTTTCGCAACCTTCACGGATGGCCTTGCCCACGCAGTCGTTACCCGTATCGCCACCGCCAATCACCAAAACCTTGCGGCCCTTCGCGCTGAACTTTTCGGGATTGCTTTCACCCGGCATTTCGGCACCGTGCAGAAAATCGAGGGCAAGGAAAATTCCTTCGGCTTCGCGGCCAGGGATTTTCAAGTCACGAGCGTTCGGTGTACCGATGGCGAGGAACACCTCGTCATAATTCTTGTGGACGTATTCCGCGGCAATGTCCTTCCCTATTTCGGTATTGTAGACAAACTTGATTCCGGCCGCTTCCAGCAGGGCGATGCGGCGGTCGATAATGGACTTGTCCAGTTTCCAGTTCGGGATGCCGTAGCGCAGCAGGCCACCCGCCTTCGCATGCTTCTCGTAAACAGTAACAGCATAGCCCTTACGGCGTAAGGCTTCGGCAGCGAACAGACCCGAAGGACCAGAGCCGATGACAGCGGCAGACTTGCCGTTCGGTTCAGCCGTAGGGAGCACCACGCGGCCTTCCTCGAAGGCGGTCTCGATAATAAACTTCTCAATCTGGCGAACCATCACCGGGTCGTTATGCACGTTGCCGGTACAGGCGGATTCGCAAAGTGCGGGACAAACGCGGCCCGTGAACTCCGGGAAAAACGCCGTCTTGCTGATGACATCGTAGGCCCGTTCCGCATTCCCTGCAGCAATCGCCGCGTTGAATTCTGGGACGAGATTACCGAGCGGGCAACCCGCACCATGGCAGAACGGGATTCCACAGGTGTGGCAGCGTTCCGCCTGATTGATGACCTCTATCGAGGTGAGTTTGCGCTCAACTTCGTTGTTGTCCTTGACACGCTCTTCGACAGGGCGGTAGATGTCTGCGATTCGGTTGATTTCCTGCATATAAACCTCAAATCCCTATGCCTTCTGGGCCTTCAAAAGAGCGTTCCTGTAATCCACCGGGAATATCTTCACGAACTTCGGGCGTTCGCTGTTCCAGTTTTCCAGAATGCGCTTGCCCTTCTCGCTACCCGTCGCCTGAACGTGCTGGTTGATGATATCCAGCAGTTCGCTTTCGCTCTCGGTACCCGGAAGCACACTTTCAAGGTCGGCAGAATCCACATTGCAACTTAGGTCGAAGTGACCCGTTTCGTCGTACACGTAGGCAAAGCCACCCGTCATACCGGCAGCGAAGTTCACGCCCACGCGGCCAAGCACCACGACGCGACCGCCCGTCATGTATTCACAGCCGTGGTCGCCCACGCCTTCGCTAACCAGGAGCATGCCCGAGTTACGGATACCGAAGCGTTCACCCGCGAGACCGTTGATAAAAATCTTGCCCGAAGTGCCGCCGTAACCGATGACGTTACCTGCAATCACGTTGTCTTCGGCCCTGAAGCTTGCATTGCTCGGCGGGCGCACGATAATCTTACCGCCCGAAAGGCCCTTGCCCATAAAGTCGTTCGCTTCGCCTTCGAGGTCGAGCGTAATGCCCGGAGCGAGGAATGCGCCGAAACTCTGGCCCGCGACACCCTGCAGGTGAATCTTGATGGTATCTTCGGGTAGGCCCTTCACGCCGAAGTGTTCGTCCACCTCGCCGGAAAGTTCCGTACCCACCGTACGGTCGACGTTGTGCACCACCGTGCAAAGTTCCACGGCCTTGCCGCTCTGGAGCGTATCGGCCACGAACGGCAGAAGCTCACGACGGTCGAAGTTTTCAAGCGGTTCCTTCACGAAGTTCTTGTCGAAGGACTTGATGCCGCCATCAACAGTTTCGAAAATCTTGGAGAAGTCGAGGTTGTGAGCCTTGTAGAAGGCAATCGCCTCGTCGCGTTCCAGCAAATCGCTACGGCCGCAAGCTTCGGCCAACGAGCGCAGGCCAAGGCTTGCGAGAATCTCGCGGACTTCGTCGGCGATGAAGAAGAGGAAGTTTTCCACGTATTCGGGCTTGCCCGCAAAGCGCTTGCGGTAGTCCGGATCCTGGGTGGCGATACCCATGGGGCACTTGTTCGTATGGCACTTGCGGTCCATTACGCAGCCAAGGCTTACAAGAAGGTTCGTGGCAAATCCAAATTCTTCGGCACCGAGGAGGGCGGCCACCACCACGTCGCGGCCCGTCTTGAGCTGGCCATCGACCTGGAGCTTGATTCGTCCGCGCAAATCGTTGAGTACCAACGTCTGTTCCGCTTCGGCAATACCGAGTTCCCACGGAAGGCCGGCATGCTTGATGGATGTCAGCGGAGATGCACCCGTGCCGCCATCGTGGCCGGAAATCAGCACCACGTCGGCATGGGCCTTCGCGACACCCGCGGCAATCGTACCCACGCCCACTTCGGACACGAGTTTCACTGAAACACGGGCCTTCGGGTTGGCATTGCGCAGGTCATAAATGAGCTGTGCCAAGTCCTCGATGGAGTAAATATCATGGTGCGGCGGCGGAGAAATCAGCGACACGTTGGGGATGGAGTGACGGATGCGCGCCACGAACTCGTTCACCTTGTGGGCCGGCAGCTGGCCACCTTCACCGGGCTTTGCGCCCTGAGCCATCTTGATCTGCAAATCCTTCGCATGGCGCAGGTAATCAATGGTCACGCCAAAGCGGCCCGAGGCAACCTGGCGAATCGCGGAACTGCGGATATCGCCGTTTGCGGCCGGAGTATCGCGGTCGGGGTCTTCACCACCTTCCCCGCAGTTGCTCATGGCACCGATGCGGTTCATGGCAATGGCAATCGTCTCGTGGGCTTCGGGGCTCAAGGAGCCAAGGCTCATTGCACCCGCCACAAAATGATGGATAATCGATTCGCGAGATTCGACTTCGCTAATGTCAATCGGGGTTGCCTTCTTGAACTTGAAGAGGCCGCGCAGAGTCGCCTGACGTTCGGACTGGTCGTTAATCAGCTTGCTATAAACCTTGAACTTCTCGTAATCGCCACCCTGCACCGCCTGGCGGAACGCAGCAAGGGACTGCGGAGTCCACAGGTGCTTCTCGCCTTCCTTGCGGAATGCATACTGGCCGCCCGACTGCAAGACCTTGCTTGCATCGGCAAACGCAATCTTCTGGCGCTCGCCCACTTCACGGGCAATCTCTTCGAGACCGATACCTTCGATGCGGCTTGCCGTACCCGGCAGGAACTTCTCGATAAGTTCGTGGTTCAGGCCCACGGCTTCGAAAATCTGCGCACTGCGGTAGCTGCGGAGCGTGGAGATACCCATCTTCGACATAATCTTCAACAGGCCCTTATCCACCGCCTTTACATAATTTGCAGCAGCCGTCACCGGGTCCACATCCAGGTCACCATTGTGGCACATATTGGTGATGCTCTCGAATGCGAGATACGGGTTGATGACCGTCGCACCGTAACCGAGCAGCAGCGCAAAGTGCATCACTTCGCGCACTTCGCCGGACTGAACAATCAAGCCGGTTTCGGGGCGCACGCCCGCTTCCACCAGGGCGCGGTTCACGCAAGCCGTCGCAAGGAGCGAAGGTATAGGCACGTAGCCCCATTCAATGTTCTTGTCCGAAAGCACGATAATATCGTAGTTGTCCTGCACCGCGCGCACGGCATCGCCGGCAAGGTTCTGCAAAGCCGCTTCCAGCACGGAACCGTCACCGCCCAGCGGGAACTGCATCTTGAGCACTTTCGCCTTGAAGGCCTTATCGCCAATGTTTTCAAAGCGGCGGATTTCATCTTCCGTCACAATTGGGCGCGGAATCTTGATGAGATGCGCCTGCTCCGGAGTTTCTTCCAGAATGTTGCCGTGGTTTCCGATGTAAGTCGTCAGGCTCATCACCAGCTCTTCACGAATTGGGTCAATCGGCGGGTTAGTGACCTGCGCGAACAGCTGCTTGAAGTAGTTGAACAGCGGCTGCGGCTTGTCCGAAAGCACGGCCAGCGCGGCATCGTTACCCATGGAGCCAATCGGCTCTGCTCCATTCTTGGCCATCGGCTGCAAGATAATGGAGAGGTCTTCGGCAGAATAGCCGAAGCGCTTCTGCTGAACCAGAATATCTTCGGGAACGTCGGAGGGGTTGATTTCGCTGAAGAGACCGCGGACGCTCATCTTGTTCTCGGCAACCCAGCGGCGGTAGGGCTTGGCTCTCGCCACCTGCGCCTTCATTTCGGCGTTCTTCAATATACGATGGTTTTCGAGATCGAGGTAGATAATCTCGCCGGGTTTCAGACGGCCCTTTTCTTCCACTTCGTCATCACGGAGGTCGAGCACGCCCGTTTCGGAGGCCATCACGAAGAGGCCGTCTTTACATAAAGTGTAACGTGCCGGACGAAGGCCGTTGCGGTCAAGGATCGCACCAGCGTTCACACCGTCAGAGAACGCGACGGCGGCAGGGCCATCCCACGGTTCCATAAGCATGGATTCGTACTCAAAGAACCCGCGCACATCGCGACCCAGGTAATGTTTTTTGCCCCAGGCCTGAGGCATGAGCATCATCATCGCATGCGGAAGGCTACGACCCGCAGCGACGAGGAGTTCAAACATGTTGTCAAGGCTGGCCGAGTCGCTCTGGCCTGCCGGAACGAGCGGGAAAAGCTTCTGCAGGTCATCGCCGATAATATCGCTCTTCATGTGCGGCTCGCGGGCGCGCAGGCTGTTGAGGTTACCGCGCAGGGTGTTGATTTCGCCGTTGTGAGCGAGGTAGCGGAACGGGTGCGCAAGCGGCCAAGTCGGGAACGTATTCGTGGAGTAGCGCTGGTGAACAAGCGCAATCGGGGTCTCGAAATCGAGATCGTTCAGGTCCTTGTAGAAGCCTTCGATCTGGCTCGCCAGAAGCAGGCCCTTGTACACGATGCTACGGCGGCTGCAGCTACAAACATACAAGCCCTTGCAAGCCTTTTCCATCAGGCGGCGAGCCACATAGAGCTTGATGTCGAACGCGCTGTCGGATTCAAAGGCGGAACCGTCAAAAAACGCCTGCCGGATATGCGGAAGGGTTTCGCGAGCCGTGCGGCCGATCTTATCGGCATTCACCGGCACCTCGCGGAAGTTCAGCACCGGCATGCCCTCGGCAGCGGCGATTTCCTTAATCTTGGCGTCAAAAGCATCGGCATCCAGCGTATTCTCCACAAAGAACATGGCCACGCCATAGCGGGCAGGCAGTTCCGGGTACAGCTTGCGGAAAAACTTGTGGGGCATCGAAAGCAAGAGACCCGCACCGTCGCCGGTTTCCGGGTCTCCACCTGCTGCACCGCGGTGCATGAGCCTCTTCAAAACGGTAATGCCCTGCAGCACAATCTGGTGCGAGGCTACATTATTAATATTGGCGACCAGGCCGACACCGCAGGCGTCGTGTTCATTCATCGGGTCGTAAAGAGCTTGAGCGTTCATAAAAGTCCTTTTCTTGCTTTTTGCGCTCTTTATTTGCAAAATCCGTGCCAATTATGTAAAGCACCCGCCAATTATTGAAAATATGGTCAAAAATGTAAAAGACACGGATTGCAGACCGCTTTCGCGAGTTTTCAGATTTCAATTTCTGTAAAATACCACGCTACATTTACACTATATGTAAAACAAAAAAAGGCGGCTTTTTCATTGCCGCCCTTTACGATTTTCGCACCTCAAAAATTTACTCGAACACCTTCTTCTTACGCTGATCACGGCCAATCAGCACGAGACTCACGACCACACCGGCGAGGAGTACTACCGAGGTGACGATCCATGCGGTTGAATGTCCGCAGGTTACCTGGAAAAACAGCACCGAAAGGCTCCAGCCGATAATCGTCTGGAACACCATCATGAGCGTCCCGTAAAAACGCCCGAGTTCGCGGAAGGCGGTTCCCATGGCGGCAAGGCACGGCACATAGAGCAAGATGAACAGCAAATAGGCCAACACCTGGAAGCGCCCGAGGTTGAAATGCGCCTGCATGGTCTTGTAAGCGCCCTCGTTCCCGGCACTTTCGCTCTCTTCGATAGCATCCTTGACGCCCAGCGGGTTTGCAATCGAGGTAAAGACTTCCACCAGATTCGTCGGGACACTCACGAGAGCCTCTTTCACCGTCGATTTCAGACTAAAGCCTTCGTCCGCGGCAGTTTCTTCCGGGACCGCGTCGTCCGAGCCCTCGATGGCATACAGCGAATTGAGCGTTCCGACAATCGCCTCTTTCGCGAAGAGCCCCGTAAAGAGCGCCACCGAAGCAGGCCAGTTGTCGCGTTCAACGCCGAAGGGTTCGAACACCGGCGTAATCACCGTCCCCACGGCACTCAGCACCGATTTTTCGTTGTTGTCGTTGCCGAAACTTCCATCTGTGCCGACAGAGCCCATAAAGCCAAGCACCGTCACCATAATGAGCACGACCTTGCCCGCGCGGAAAACGAATTCCTTGAGGCGGAGCCATGCGTGGCGGAAAAGGTTACGCACCTTGGGCAGATGGTAAGGCGGCAGCTCCATGATGAACGTTGACTCCTTGCCCATGAAAACCGTATGGCGCAAGAGCAGGCCGTAAATCAGCGCAATCACGATGCCCGTCAAGTAAATTCCGAACACGAGCGTCCCTGCGCTTTCGCCGAAGAACGCCGCACCGAACAGCGCATACACCGGAAGGCGCGCGCCGCAGCTCATGAACGGCACCAGGAACAAAGTAAGGAACCTTTCCCGTTTGTTTTCGAGCGTACGCGTGCCCATGAGCGCCGGCACCGAGCAGCCGAAGCCCACAATCATCGGCACGAAAGCCTTTCCCGGGAGCCCGAGGAACCGCATAAAGCGATCCGCCACGAACGCCGCACGCGACATATAGCCGGAATCTTCAAGGAACGAAAGGCAAAGGAACATGAAGAAGATGACCGGAATGAACGTCGATACCGTCTGGATGCCCGTACCGATGCCGTTAGCCAACAGCGCCACGACAACGCCCGGAGCGCCAATCTTCGTCAACAATTCCGTCATGCCGTCCACGAAAATTCCACCGAACAGGATGTCGAAGAAATCGATGAACGCGCTGCCGACTTTCACCGCAAACCAGAACACCAGATACATGGCAATGAGGAAAAGCGGAATACCCAGAATGCGATTCAAGAAGAGTTTGTCGAGCTTATCAGTTCGCGTGCGTTTGGTAGTATTGTCGCGGATGACCGCCTTCGCGATATCGCGGGCGTAGGAGTAGCGGGAATCGGCCAGCGCAAATTCCACCTCTTCGCCCAGGTCTTCTTCAATCTTGTCGTGCGGGATTTCGACACCGAGTTCGTCGGCAAGTTCCAGCACTCGCCCGCTATGCTCCAGGTACTGCACCGCCGTCCAGCGCGGGCTTGCGCCGAGTTTGTCGGCCACGGGCTTGAGCGGCACCGAAATTTCTTCAATCAGTTTCTCGAGGACTTCGGAATGCTTGACCGCCTTCGGGAGCGGAAGCTCGCGGCTGTTATGCAGCAGCTTGTGCAAATCGTTCACGAAGCCTTCGCAACTCTTGGGCGAAACCGCCGTGAGGCCAATCGCCGTCACGCCGAGGATTTCTTCGAGCTTGTGCAGGTCCACATGGATGCCGCGGCTCGCCGCGATGTCCATCATGTTCACCGCCAGGACCATCGGCACGCCCTTTTCCATCAGCTGGCTCGTGAGGAACAGGTTGCGTTCCAGGTTCGTAGCATCTAGAATGTTCACGACCAGGTCCGCCTCGCCCTTGAGCAGGTAATCGAGAGCGGCACGCTCGTCTTCGGAGTTTGCAAACAGTGCGTAAATACCCGGCAAATCCACCACGCGAATCGTGTGGTTGTCGAGCTTGAACTGGCCTTCCTTCTTTTCGACAGTCACGCCAGGCCAGTTGCCCACAATCTGGTTCGAGCCGGTCAGCGAGTTAAAGAGCGCAGTCTTGCCGCAGTTCGGGTTGCCTGCAATCGCAATCGTGAAAACTTCTTTCTCGATAGGCATCAGACTCTCCTCAACTTGAGCACATTGGCTTCTTGTTTGCGGAGCGAAAGCCTGTACGAAAGCACGCTCACCTCGACCGGGTCGCCGAGCGGTGCCACCTGCAAAACCTGCAGCACCACGCCGCGCACAAGCCCCATTGACAAAAGTTTGGACTTGTACTGAGAATCACCCGTGTTGTATCCAATAATTTCGGCCTTGTCGCCTTTTTTAAGTTCCGAAAACTTCGGTTCGTTATTCATACACCATCGATTTACTTTTTCTTAGATTTAGCGGCGTTCGACTTTTTCGCCGTCGCACCCGTATTGGGGGAATTCACAAATTCTTCGATTTTTTCAAGCGTCTCCGCCGAAAGAATGTGTTCCATGCAGCAGGCGTCCTTGTCGGCAATCGCCTCGGAGATACCGAGCTTGATCAAGAAACTCTTCAGCAGAATGTGACGGTTCAGAATCTGGGACGCCACAAGCGCACCTTCCGAAGTGAGTTCGATACCGCTGTACGGCTCCTGCGTCACAAGGCCGAGTTTCTTGAGTTCGATTACCGCCTTGGCAACCGACGGCATCTTGACCTTGAGCGCCGCCGCAATGTCGCGGACACGGGCAATCCCGTTCGCAAGGCGCAGCATGTGCACCATTTCCAAGTAGTCTTCAAGGCTCTGGCTTAACTTTACTTGTTCCATAGGAC
>JAEEGF010517990.1_pt1 | contig 20950 bp, 27 predicted proteins | sample 9134171 | NCBI WGS metagenome assembly JAEEGF01 (sample SAMN16246542, study PRJNA631951) | gut metagenome | biome: gut microbiome; feature: rumen; material: AP-attached | host: Bos | place: Iran: Karaj | collected 2018-10 | reverse complement strand
AGGATGTCAGGTCGGTTGGTCGCAGCCATGACGATGATGCTCTGGTCAGTCTCAAAACCGTCCATCTCGACGAGGATCTGGTTGAGGGTCTGTTCTCGTTCATCGTGTCCGCCGCCGAGACCTGCGCCTCGCTGTCGTCCGACGGCATCGATCTCATCGATGAAGATGATACAGGGAGCTGCTTTCTTAGCTTCTCCGAAAAGGTCACGGACTCGGGATGCGCCGACACCGACGAACATCTCGACGAATTCGGAACCTGACAGGGCAAAGAAGGGAACGCCTGCTTCGCCTGCTACTGCTTTGGCGATGAGGGTCTTGCCGGTTCCCGGAGGACCGACCAAAAGTACGCCTCTGGGGATCCTGGCGCCCATCTTCTGGAATTTTTCCCGGTCTTTGAGGAACTCGACGATCTCCTGAAGATCCTGTTTGGCTTCATCGACACCGGCGACATCTTTGAATGTTACGATGTTCTTGTCGGCGGTGAGCTGTTTGGTCTTCATCTTGCCGAAGGACATCGCCTGATTATTGGAACGTGATGCCTGTCGGAACATCATGAAGAGGAACAGACCAAAGATGAGATAGGGCAGTATGTTCAGCAATATGATACCGATGGATATGGATGTCGTATCCTTGATGAGTATCTCGACGCCGTCAAGATCCATACCGGTGATTTCATAGATCGATACGCCGTCTTCCTTGACGGTTTTATAGATATTTTCTTCTTTATCAGTGATCTTCAGCGCGACACCGTTGACTTCGATCTTGGCGATCTTATGTTCCTGGGACATAGTGATGGCCTGGGAAAGATCGATCTCCGTCATCTTCGGAGCCTGTGAACCGCGTGTCCACTGCAGCAGCGCCAAAGCGATCAGCAATATCAAAACATAAATAAAAACACTGCGTTTCCAGTCGATTTTCATAGACTACTCCATTCTACATTGCTAAACAGTATAACACACACATGTGTTAAGAATGAGTAAAGCGGGTGTACATATAAATAGTGAAGCTTGACGGGCTGCTACTTGGCAAGCAGTCTTCGGTAAGTGTCCTGCAGGAGCATGGCATCGATCTCCTGATTGGGACTCTCGCAGATGACTTTACCTTCGAGCTTATGATCGACGAATGACTGCAGGAGTTCTTCGAATCTCAGATCGGATTCCTGTAAGGGAAGATGTTTCTTTTCGCCCTTGTCTCCGTATTCGATTCCTGATACGTGAAAATGTACATTTTTAAGATAGGAATCTCCCAACTCTCTGTCGAGCATGTTGAACAATGCATCGAATTCTTCGTAACTGTTGAATTTTCCCTCTCGGGCATGCCAGTGGGCCATGTCGATACACATCGAGATACGTCCGTCGTCCTGGATGAGACGGACCAGTTCCTCGACGGAACCGAACTGACTGGCTTTTCCTGATACTTCAGGTCGCAGACGGATGGGGTTACCGGCCTTGTCCAACTCATCCTGCAGCGCTTTTACTTCTTTTCTGATGAGATCATAGACTACGGCGGGGTCCTGTCCCAGATAATAGCCTGCATGGAACACGACTGTGTCGGCTCCGCACATATTGGCGATCTTGGCCGATCTCAATATGTACTGACGGGAAGCGGCGACTTTCTGCGCTTCCTTGGCGTTGAGATTGATATAGTAGGGTGCATGACAGCTCAGACTGACATTGCATTTTTTTGCTGTCTCTTTGACGTCGGCGGCATCGGGTTCTTTGATATAGACCCCATGCACGAATGCCATCTCCATACATCCCAGTCCCAGCTCGGCAACACGTTCGATACCGGCATGAGTGCTCTCATTGGCCGCATGTGTCCCCACGTCCGGAAGGACGGTGCTGGCGGGTATACCGGAAGGTCCGAAAAGTAATGGCATGTCTGCATTATAGCATTTTGTCGGGGCAGTCTCGCGTAAACATGATATAATACGGATATAAATCATTTGAGGGTACTAATCTGGAAGCTTTAGATAAATCAAAAAAGATCTGCGAGATCGCAAGTGACAAGCAGTGTAATGACATCATTCTGATGGATACCGGATCTATCGGAGCATTCGCTGCTTATTTCGTTATCTGCAGTACTGAATCCGCCCGACAGACCAATGCGGTCGCCGAAGAAGTCATCCACCTGTTGAAACAGGAAAATGAATATCCTCTTCATAAAGAGGGTGAGGCCGATTCCGGCTGGGTCATCGTAGACTACGGCGATGTCGTTCTGCATATCTTCTCCCCTGAAGAAAGAGACCTTTACAGATTGGAAGAAGTCTGGAAGGAAGCTAAGACCATTCTGAGAATGGACTAACGCGTTCTCATTTGTTTTTCAAAAAAAGCTACTATCTATCCGTGTAGGGCACTCGGAAGTAGTCCATATGCTTTTTGAATCTGTCCTGTGCCGTCAGACAGGTTTCACGAAGGTATCCACGCTCTTTTTTCCATTCTTTCAGTCCCCGATAGTAATACAGTTTGAGATCATCGTCGATGATGAACGGTACGATATCGTTCCGCAGACATTCCTTAAAGAGAATTAGTCGGCCGATTCTGCCGTTCCCGTCCTGGAATGGATGGATCCTCTCAAATCGATAATGGAAGTCCAGAAGGTCATCAAATGACTTCTTTTTTATCGCATTATATTCTGACAGCATTTTTTTCATATGTGTTGAGACTTCTTCCGGTGCAGATGTCTCCACGCCTCCGACCTCGTTGGGTAGTTTTTTGTAGTCACCTACAGCAAACCATTCCTGCCGTGAATCGGTCGTCCCGTTCTTCAGTACGGTATGGAGCTGTTTGATAAATGTTTCACTGGGAGGATTATTGGCATTATCGATGATCATGTCGATGCATTTGAAATGATTGGCCGTTTCGATCACATCATCTACTCTTACTTCAGTGTCGGTGATGCCTATGGTGTTCGTCTCAAAGATAAAACGGGTCTGGTCATGGGTGAGGCGGCTGCCCTCTATATGATTGGAATTGTAGGTCAGTTCGATCTGGATCTTATGATAGATCCCGCCGTGTAGTTTAGCTCTTTTTTCTGCTCTCAGCACATCCAGAAGTGACCTCGGCATGTCGCTGTGCTTATTCAGCCGGTCTGGTTTCTTGGCATCCTGGGGGACACGCCAGGTCTTGCCGTCCAGGAGTGCCCCATCGACTCTTCCCTGGGCGCAGTAATTCCGCACACTGCGTTCAGATAATCCCCACTTTTTTGCCGCTTCCGCTACAGAAAGATAGTGCATGACAGAACCTCTTTTTCATGACCATATTAGCATATTATCGGCAATATTTTATTGTCTCTTTCTGTTTCACTTCTTATTATATTGCCGATAGCAGTCATAAAAAGAGGGATGATTTGATCATCCCTCTTTTTTTTCTTTTCTCATGTTGCGAATATGGATTGATTCTACTACGAGATTCTTAGGAATTCTTTTTGTTAGGCTTATTAAACGAGCATTCTAAAACAAGATAATCTGCTGGTGTTGTTATGACATCAATTGTTTCATTATCTTTATCGAAGTATTCGACTTCAAACGCAGACCCATCATATTCATGAACTATTACACCTAGTGTGCCTTCTTTTATTTTCCCAAGAGCTTTAGTTAGTTTTACACAGTCTAATTCTTTCATTTTTTCCCCTTTTTGTCAGGAATCACAGTGACTATCTTATACGTGATTCGATGATTATCCTTTTGTATCACAACTATTACATTTGCGTTAATAAATCGTGAATCCTTGCCCTTTATCGTTGTATTAAAAGTATGCTTGAGACCAAATTCTGTTTGTTGAGTTGTACTTGATCAGTATAATTAGTATTCGAAAAAAAAAGCCATGTACATCGTTGTACATGGCTAAAATCTTGGTGAAATAATTTGATGATATTAGTAATCCATGATCTCGTAGCCACCGAAGAAGAGAGCGATCTCTTTTTCAGCATTCTCTACGGAGTCGGAACCATGGATTGCATTTCGTTCGATGTTCTCGCCGAAATCCTTGCGGATGGTGCCTTCAGGAGCATTGGCGGGGTTGGTGGGACCCATGATCTCGCGGATCCTGGCTACGGCGTTGTCACCTTCGAAGACTGCTGCAACGATAGGAGCAGAAGTGATGTAGGTGAGCAGGCTGGGGAAGAAGGGCTTGTCGACATGAGGAGCATAGTGCTTGCGGGCAAGTGCTTCATCCATCTTGAGCATTCGGCAGGCGATGAGCTTGAGACCTTTGCTCTCGATCCTGTTGAGAATAGCAGATGCGTGACCGTTAAGGACTGCATCGGGTTTGACTAAGATTAAAGATCGTTCCATTTGATACCCTTTCAAATATGATTACTGATGATTATAACAGACAACCTGGCAAAAATATATTTGCCGTGGTTATGCTTGTTCCTCTTGGAGATAATGATATTTCTTAGGTTTCGTGATGTTAGGTCTCTTCAGATAGATGGCCTTGAGTGAGTCGGCGGTCTGATCCGGATCGACGGCGAGAGCCTTTTCTCCCAGGAGCCCGATCATGGCGACTCTTGATATCGGAGCGGCTTCTGCCTCTTTGAAGTAGTCTCCCAGCTTTTCCTGAAGTTCAGTTTTCACTTCGTCCTGTATCTCACCGATGAAGTAGGTCATGGAATTCACTTCCGATGCGATGACGTCGGCGCCTGCGATCTTAGCTTCGTTCTCGGGAAGTCTGTAAGACACTTCCTTGCGTCCAGCGGGAAGCAGGACACAGAACTGTTCGTACTTGCCTCCGTATGACGCTTCGATGGCATCGAGGGTGTTGATACCGACAGTCGGGAGACCACGGACTAAAGCAATCCCTTTGGCTGTGCTGATGCCGACACGTAATCCGTTGAAGCTGCCGGGGCCGTTGGCGCATGCCACGGCACCGATCTCATCGATCGTGATACCGATGTTTTTGAGTAGCTTATCCAGACGGACAAGGGTCTCCGTCGTATGGGTGCGTCCGGTGTTCCAAGTCTCTTCGCCGAGAATATGTCCGTCTTCGATGACGGCAAGTCCGGCATTATCTGTTGCTGTATCTATCGCAAGGACTTTCAATTCTTACCTCGCTTGTCTTCCAATTCTTCTACGAAGTCTACCGCTCTCTCGGAATCTCCCGAGATCACGATCTTACGTTCATTTTCATCGATATATGAGATATCGAAGACGATGGCCTCGTCCGGCATCATGGCATCTCCGCGTTCTGCCCATTCGATGACGCAGACTCCGTAACCGTACAGATATTCCTCGATGCCGAGGTCGCTGACCTCACTGAAATTGAGCCTATACAGGTCCATGTGATAAAGAGGCAGTCTTCCCTCATATTCACGGATAAGGGTAAATGTCGGGCTCTGGGTCACGGCATCGATACCGAGGCCGTGGGCGATGCCCTGGGTCAGACAGGTCTTGCCGGCACCGAGAGGACCGTTCAGGAGCAATACGTCGCCTTCCTGGACGATGCTTCCGATGAGCCGTCCAAGTTTCTCTGTCTCTTCAGCACTGTGGCTGATTATGGTCATCTCATTCAGCAAAATGTTTCCAAGCCTTTGCTTTGACGAAGGAGAGGTCTTCGCCTTTTTCGTTATAGATCCTGATCCCTTCAGTATCTGTGATCTTTCCGATAACAGTATAGGGGAAAGACAGTTTCTCAACTATCTCTTCGGGACCTGTGAATATCAGTTCGTAATCTTCCCCGCCGTAGACGGCCAGATCGATGTAGTTATCCGGGAACAGTTTCTTGACCTCTTCGGGAATGGGCAGTTTTCCGCACCAGATGTCTGCTCCGACATGTGATGCGTCGCAGATATGTTTCAGGTCGGCAATGAGACCGTCGCTGATGTCGATGGCGGCGTGTATCCCCAGTCTGTTCATTTCGAGGCCTTCTTTGACTCTGGGAACCGGATCCCAGAATGCATCATAAAGATCCCGTGAGCATGGTTTATTTGCATATGAACTCTCGCGTCCGGCAGCGGCGGCGCCGATACGTCCTGTGACACAGACGAGGTCGCCTGCTTTTGCGGCGTCACGCCTTAGCAGTCTGTCGGCGCTTCCCGTGACAGTGACAGAAATGAATTCATTGGCGGAGTGAGTGATGTTCCCGCCGATGACATCTAGTGAGTATTCCTTTGCGATATCGCAGATGCCTCTGTAGAGCCCGATGATCTCGTCAGCATCCGTAGTGCCCACGAGTCCCAGACTTACGAGTGCGTGCTGGGGAGAGCCTCCCATGGCGGCGATGTCTGAGATGTTGATGGCGAGTGCGCGTCGTCCCAGCTTATATCTGTCGCAGGGCAGGATATAGTGGACGTTCTCGACCATGGTGTCGGTGGTCGCGATGGTGTGCATTCCGTCGTTCTTCCACTGGGCGCAGTCATCGCCGATCGAAACGGATGTGGACGGCTGATGGGTCGTCTTACACAGTTCGTTTAGCTTATCTATCAGATCGAATTCGTTGATCTCATCGATTTTCATGCCTTTGATTATATCATTTTATGATTGAGATCCTGATGAAAAAGAAGCATTTACTAAACCGATTTGATAGACTACAATTGTAGTTGATTGATTCGTAATGGGGGCTTGTATGTCAGTATTGTCTGTAAGAATGAACGAAAGCGAATACAAGGTACTTGAAGATTATGCTAATGCTCATGGCATTTCGATGAATAAAGCAATCAAAGACGCTTTTTTTGAGATGCTTGAAGATAAATATGATCTTGAGCTGTTCAATGAAGCTTACGCGGAGTACCTTGCCAATCCCAAGACATACTCAAGCGATGAAATGGCTCGGGAACTCGGTATCAAATGAAAACTTACCGGTTGGTCTATTCTGAGCGGGCGCATGATGAGCTAAAAAAACTCGATAATTCTACTGCTAGGATTATTTTTTCCTGGTTGGAGAAGAATATCGATGGCTGCGAGAATCCCAGGGCTCATGGCAAAGGTCTTTCCGGTAACAAAGCCGGACAGTGGCGGTATCGTGTCGGAAAATACAGAGTCATATGTAAAATTGAAGACGATGCAGTCATAGTTTTGGTATTGGCGGTAGGACACCGTAGCACTATCTACAGGTAGATCATTATCAGTAAATGAGAAGCACTCCTTTGAGCCGCAAGAGAGTGCTTTTTTTATTAAAAAAAAGTGTTTTATATACCTCTCAAACACCGTATTTTGTGTTAAAATTACAAATAACTCGTTGATTTATACCGATGAAAAATGACGGATTAGGAAAGATCATAATCGCCGGGGGAAAAAGTACCCGATTTGGTGAAGACAAGCTGTCTTATCAGTTGGGAGGCCGTGCGATACTGGAACGGGTAGTTTCAGGACTGTCTTTCATTGATTCGGACTCGATCATCGTGACCTCGGAAGAAAGAGGAAAGATTGGCGAGGGACTCGGCCGCTGCAAGACTGTATTTGATTTCATCCCGCAGGGCGGACCGTTGGCCAGTATCTACACAGGACTGACCTTTACGGAACATGAATACAGTTTCGTATGTGCCGGTGACATGCCTTTCGTAAGCAGGGACGTCATCAGCTACATGGCCGGGGAGATAAAGGATAACGATATCGTGATCCCTGAGATAAGGGAAGGAATGCAGACACTGCATGCCATCTATTCGCGAAAGTGTTATCCCATTCTCAACAGGGCTTTACAAATGGGATCCGGACGGATGAGATACTTTTTCTCCCAGCTGAAGGTCAGAAGGGTGAGCGAAGATGAGCTTAGGGGGGTCGATCCGGAACTGAAGAGTCTGTTTGATATAGACTCACTAAATGATTTGAAACTGGCTAACCAGATACTGGATGGAGAACATAAATGATATTAGATTCTGCGAATTTTGTTTTTGAACCACCTGTCTCTCTTTCAAGAGCACGCAGGGTTCTCATCAAGCCTTTTGCTTCCACCGGCGTTCCTTACCCCCACAGTGTGAGTGCCGGTCTGATGAAGAAGATCATCGAAGGTATCCGAAAGGTCAGCGATGCCGATATCATGATCCTTGAAGGATCCATGTGCGACAAGCCGATGGCGCAGATCTACAAGGATCTCAAATATGCTTTCCCCAGGATCATCCTCAAAGATGTAAAAGATGTCACTCTGGTCGAGGTCGATAATCCGCTTCTGAAGCCTCTGCTTATGCCGACCTTCCAGATCCCCAATATCATCCTTTCCAGCGATTATCTCATCAGCGTCGTTCCTCTGCGCGTCATCGGCGGGCAGGGCTACCTCACTATCTCCAATCTGATGTCATTGGTATGCGGGGCCAAGCAGAATGCCGATTCCAATCTGGAATGGGAACAGCTCCTGGTACATGAGAAAGCCAAGATCCTGACCGATCTCTACTACACGATCCCGTCTTTCGATCTGGGTATCGTCGAAGCGACTGAAAAGCTGGTCTGCAAGAATGAATCTTCCAAGGGTGAGAGCACTCATTACGGAAGGATCTTCATGGGTGAGCCGTATCAGGTGGACCGTGAAGTCGTCCAGACCCTGGGCATCAAATCTGATTACCTGAAGCAGATCGAGGAATCCCGCTCGGATCTCGACCTTTAGCAGAGCTATCTTTCTGAAAAAACTTGAGCCAAGATGATTTCATCTTGGCTCTTTTTCTTTAATCTTCTGCAGATTTTCGTTTCTTTTTGATGACCTCTACTTCAGGAGCTGGTTCGGAAAATTCGCTGAATGAAGTAGGTTTCTGTGCACCCTTTTTAGGTTTCTTGGCTTCTTTGCCACCTTTATCTCGGCTGCCCATAGTTGTGCCTCCTTTGTCCGAACAATATTAAGATTGTGTCGATATGAATTCTAACAATCAGCGCTTAACAAGTAAAGCGGGACGCGATATTTTCAAGTGCCATCTTGGCGGCATTGGCTTCAGCGATCTTCTTGCTGTGGCCGGTGCCTTCACCCAGGATCTCGCCTTTAGCCTTGGCCACTGCAGTGAAGATGCAGTCATGGACGGGACCGGATTCCGAGATGATGGCATAGGTCGGGGTCACTTTGAAGAGCGCCTGTACTTTTTCCTGCAGCTCTGATTTGTAATCGATCTCTTTTTCTTGGCGGTTGTTGTCGATGTAGTCGTTAGTAAATGTCGTGCCGATGAATTTATATGTGATGTCCCAGCCCTTATCCATATAGATGGCTGCGATCACGGCTTCCATGGCGCCGGCCAGGTTCCTGGCATTGGATCTTCCGCCGTTGGCTTCCTCGCCCTTGCCCATGAAGAGGTAGCTGCCGATATCGAGTTTGGTCGCGATGTCGGCCAGGGTGCTGCGTTTGACCATGATGCTTCTGGTGTGAGTGAGGACACCTTCATCAACATCAGGCATCTTCTTATAGAGGATATCGGCAAGCACTGCGCCCAGTATGGCGTCGCCCACGAATTCCAGACGCTCATTGCAGACGGTCCTGTTGGTCTCATTGAGACAGGAACTGTGAGTGAGTGCTTCTTCGATATACTCTTTGTTATCAAATGTTATGCCGAGATTTGTTTCTAGTCCGGTGATGTTCATATACGTGTGCCTTTGGTTTGCTAAAAAAGAATCATAGTGGTATAGTTTCCTTTGTTATTCTATCACATTGGAGATTCGTCTAGCGGTAGGACAGCAGACTCTGGATCTGCATACCCAGGTTCGAATCCTGGATCTCCAGCCATTAATTCCTCTTTATTCCATTCTTTCAGGCACGGTTTACGTTTGACTGAATAATCTTGTGAATGGTTTAATGTTATTATATGGCGCATTCGTCTAGTGGCCTAGGACGTGGCCCTCTCAAGGCCAAGATCACGGGTTCGAATCCCGTATGCGCTATTTCAAATATTCTTCCCGGGGTTGTTGATGGCTGCGTTAAAAGGGATCGCAAAAGAAGTTGCGCGTTCACTCATTCCTATCATTTGCATCATCATAATCCTGCAGGTCTTCTTTATTAAGCCCCAACCGTCCGAGTATCTGACTTTGCTTCTCGGTGTCATCCTGACAGCCGTGGGCATGATCCTTTATCAGCTCGGTGCCAAGATCGGTCTGCTTCCCATCGGCAATGCCATCGGGTCCGGTCTTTACAGCTGGGGGCGGACTATCCTCATCGTTTTGGTGTTCCTCACCATCGGTCTGGCTGTCACTCTTTCAGAACCTAATGTCATGGTGATGGGGGAGCTGGTCGAAGATATGACCGCGGGGCGCGTCTCAGCTGATCTCCTTTCCATCTCGCTTGCCGTCGGTGCCGGCATCATGCTGGTCATCGCCATCTTCTGTATATTCAAACAGGTATCTTTCAAGATCCTGTATATGATAGGTTACGGTATCGTACTGATACTGTCTTTCTTTACGTCCTCTGATTTCGTATCTATGGCATTCGATGCCGGCGGGTTCTCGTCAGGTCTCATCAGCAACCCGTTCCTCCTGACCACCGGTCTCGGTATCGCTTCATTGTTCGTTAATCGTCGCGGCGTCACGGCCACCGGTTTCGGCATCATCGGTTTTGCCGCATTGGGTCCGATCCTGGCTGTGATGATAATAGGATTGTTCGTATGACCTGGGGAGTTTTCTTCGATACGCTGCTCTCCAACGCCCTGAACCTGACTCATGGCGTGCTTCCGATCATCCTGTTGTTCCTGGTACTGCAGATCGCTTATCTGAAGCTGCCGTGGAAGAGGGTCTGGATCAATGTCGCAGGCTCTCTCATCGCACTCGTCGGTTTGATCCTCTTCATGACCGGCATCAGTTTGGTCTTCTATCCTATCGGTGTCAGTATCGGTGAATTCATTGCGGGCATCCCTTATAAGTGGGTCATCGTAGTCATCGGTGCCGTCTTAGGTTTTGCGGCGGCTCTCAGCGAGCCTTCGATCCGCATACAGGCCGATCAGGTCAGCAAGTTTACTAGTAATGTCATCAAGAGCAATCTTGTCGTATACACGATCTCAGTCGGTGTCGCACTGGCTGTTGCGCTGGGAATGCTCAGGATCATCTTCATGGTCCCGCTCAATTACATCGTCGTCCCAGGGTATATACTAGCATTGATACTTCTATTGCTGGGCGACCGACAGATCGTCACTATCGCGTTTGATTCCGGCGGGGTCGCGACAGGTCCCGTTCCAGCAGTCTTCCTGACGGCAGTCGCATTCGGGGTCTCATCTGTCATTTACCCTGAACAGACTGCAGGTGACAGTTTCGGTATGGTCGCGCTCATCGTTATGGCACCCGTGCTGGCGATGCTCACACTCGGTGTCATTTACAGGATAGGTAAGAATAAAAAAGACAAAAAGAATAGAGGTAAGAAGAAATGAGAAACCTGATAGATGTATGTTTATTGGTCTCGATCGTAGCCAAAGGCTGGGGAGAAAAGATCATCAGCGCCGCTAAGAGCCATGGTGCATCCAGCGTCACGACCATAATGGGACGCGGTATCGGTAAAGGCGATGCCCCCAAGATCCTTGGTCTTGAGCTCGAGCCTGAGCAGGAAGTGGTACTGGTCCTCATCGAACGCAGTATCGTGGATATCGTCATGAATGAGATCAACGATTCATTGGGCCTTGATCAGGGCGATAACGGCGTTGCTTTCATCGTTCCTATCGAGCATCTCATGGGCATCGTGGAAGATGAGGAAGAGGAATCTCCCGAGCAGTCCAAGAGCAAGCCGGCTGCTAATCCCCAGTCCAATCTCAAGAACGACGTCGTCGACATCTGGCCTGATCCCGAACTTACTCCTCCCAAATATCAGAAAGACAAATAGCTATCATATAAATGATGCGGCCCGAAGTCTTCACTCCGGGCCGTTCGTTTTTTTATTCAGCCTTTTCCGGCTTTTCTTTAGCTTTTTCAGCTTCTGCCTGCCGCTTTTCCATTTCCTTCATATATTCGTCGCGGACGAACTTTTCGAGGTCGTTCAGTGCAGGCGGCGATACATAGAATACATCGATGTCATTCGGGAATTGGATCTTGTGTCCTTCCTGGAGCATCAGGATGACGATGTCATTGTCGCCGATGCTGTCCAGTATCTTTTTGTACATCGTGTCGTTCCTGCGGTCACCGGCATCTTTCAGTTCTGATGTCAGCTTGTCATAGACTTTTCTCGTCGAGACGCCGCAGGTGGAGAGGATCCTGTTCCAGTCCATGAACTCTTCGAAGAGATCTTTGTCTTCGATGATCTTGAGTTCGGCTCCGCGTGCTTTGGCATCTTCGATGATTCCGTAACTGGAACAGCCGTAGGCTTCTACGGTCTTCTGTACATCTTTGTCATCGACGAGCATTTCATGGAACACATATTTGGCGGACCCCAGCTGATCCTGGAGTTCGCGGACCTTGGTCCTGGCTTCTTCCCAGTACTTGTCTACGTGTTCTTTCAGTTTCTCGTTTTCGGTCGGTGGCATGAACAGCAACGGGACCATGATGATCTTCTTTTTCCCGGCAAACATGCTTACTTCGGGTTTATCGATCTTTCCTAGCGTTTCAGACATATTCAGCCTCCTTTTATATATAGAATTGTACCACTCAAAAGGACGTCGTTCTATGTCCGTGTGCTATCATTAATAGGTAGTTTTAAGGCAAAAAGATGTACGGTGTTATAGGACACGAGAACATAATCAGATATCTGGAAAAGGCCATCGAATCTAATTCTTTGGCGCAGTCGCTCATGTTCACAGGTCTCGAGGGCGTCGGGAAAAAGGAGCTTGCGGTCGGACTTGCAAGGCGTCTCCTCTGCAAGAGCCCTGATGCTCCCTGCGGTGTGTGCAATACCTGCCGCAAGATCTATGATGCGACGGATAAGAAGGAATCAGCCCGTTTCAAGCATCCCGATGTCCTGTTCGTGACATTGCAGGAAGAATCCGATGATTCCGGTGCTTCCAAGACTGCCAGGAGCGAGATCGTAATCGATCAGATCCGTGATATCCAGAACAAAGTGGCTACTGCTCCTTTCGAGGGCGATGTCCGTGTCTTCATCATCGATCATGCCGATCATATGACGGTAGGCGCTTCCAATGCTCTGCTGAAACTGTTGGAAGAACCTCCCAGCTATGTCTATATCATCCTTCTGGCCGAGAATACCAAGAATATCCTTGAGACCATCATCTCGCGCTGTCAGGTCATCGATCTCCTGCCGGTCCCTCTCGAGACCATCAGAAAGTATCTCATGGAAAAAGAGGGATGTGATGAAGAACGTGCTTCACTCATTGCCCATCTCAGCAACGGCGCGCCTGTCATTGCCGAAAGGTATCTGAATGATGAGACCCTTTGGGAAGAAAGGGCAGCCAATATCCAGTCTGTCATAGAGAGTTTTTCTCTGACGAGGGCAGGGCGCTTTGATTATGCTTCCCGATACAGCGGGAGCGGTGCCGATAAGCGGCTCAAGGTCGTAGGTATGCTCGAGACGTGGCTGGCATGCTGGCGGGATATCTTGCTAATTAACGTAGGATTAGTGAATAATGTTATCAATCAGGACTATTCCGGAGAGCTGCAGAAGATCAGCGGGAAGCTCGATGCTGAAGCAATAAGGAAGTATCTCTTCGGGATAGAAGATGCGATAAAAAAGATCAGAGGCAACGCCAATATCCAGCTTGTGATGGAAGTACTGATGCTGGAGATGCCGGGCCTCTTGTGATAATTAGGAGTTTTTAATGCGTAAGCTTGCCGGTGTCCGCTTCAGGAAGAGCGGAAAGATATACAGTTTCTTAGCTGAGGACCTTGACCTCAAGCTTAATGATGTAGTGGTCGTCGATACTGTAAACGGTCATTCCATCGGTTATCTCGTCACCCTCAAGGATATCGAAGAAGGATCTGAACTTCCCGAAGATATCAAACCTGTCGTCAGGGTCGCCACAGAAGAAGATCTCGATAAGGAAGAAAAACTTGGTGAGAAAGAGATCTTTGCTTTAGAGGAATGCGGCAAGATCGTAGCCCGTCTGGGACTCGAGATGAAGCTCATCTCAGCCGAATACAATCTGGACGGCAATTTCGTTACGATCTATTTCGGCGCTGAACAGCGTGTCGATTTCCGTGAACTCGTCAGGGATCTCAGTCATACCCTCCATTCCCGTGTCGAACTCCGACAGATCGGTCCCCGCGATGAAGCCAAGATGCTCGGCGGTTACGGACGATGCGGCAGGGAATTCTGCTGCTGCGGTTTCCTTACAGAATTCGCACCCGTATCCATCAAGATGGCCAAGACCCAGGATCTTCCTTTGAATCCTTTGAAGATCTCCGGCGTCTGCGGACGTCTGCTGTGCTGTCTCGGTTATGAATATGACCTTTATAAAGAATTCAGGACCCATATCCCCAAGAACGGTACCAAGGTTGATACCAAGAACGGTGTCGGTGTCGTGAGCGGAGCAAATATCCTGGCCCAGACCGTTTTTGTCAGCTACGAGACCGGTGCCAGAGTCGAGTATCCTGTCAAAGAAGTCACTCCGATCTTCACTGAGAAAGAGATGAAGAACCGACAGGAGCCTAAAAACAAGTCTGTGGAAAACGAGGAAGATGACGATATCGCAGTCGAGGGACTTGAGGATATCGTAGATTAGGAGCCCTAAATGGCTGAAGAACCCGTAAACAATACTGAACAGACTGCCGAGCAGCCTGCAGAACAACCCAAAGCTGTCGCCAAGCATTCTCTGTGCCTTACCATCGCTGACGGACGCTGTGTCTCCATCATCCCTAAAGGTTCGGAACTGCCTGTCATGCGGTCCATTAAGCTTGTCACCTGTGAGACTGACCAGCCCAATATCTGTCTCGATCTGAGACTGGGAGAGAGCAAGGATCCCGAACAGAACTTTGCCTTCAGCCGGCTCAAACTGGACAATATCCCCAAAGGTGCCAAAGGTGCGACGGTCATCCGTGTCACTGTAAAAGCATTCGTGAATAACGTTTATGAATTGATAATCAGATATACCGAAAAAGAGAACGGACGTTCGGTCATCATCTTCCCATCCAACGGTATGTCTCAGTCAGAGATCCAGGCGATATATGCCCGTATCAAGGAACTGTACAAGGATGTAGTTCCCCGCGATATGGGCGAAGCCAGGGCTTTCATCCCCATCGCTAAGGCTTAGTTATTTCTGATATCTTCTCGGCGTGTATCCCGTTTTGACGGGCTTGGATTCGGTCTTGAACCGGAAATCCGGAGCCTTGATCAGGTACGTGTTGCTGACTCTGGTGTCGGCAAGGCGTGACGCGATCCTGCGGTCGATCTCATCGTATTTGTGTGACATGGTGACGATCGTAGGCAGCTTTGAGTTGTATCGGCTGTTGATCATCTGATAGAGTGCTTCGGTCTCCCAAGGTGAAGGAGATGTCAGACTGAAATCATCCAGCACCAGAAGAGGAGCACGCTTGATCTGATCGAGTATCCTGACATAGTTCTCCTCGCTGCTTGAGGAGAATGTGGCCTTGAGCCTGTTTAGGAGTTCCGGTACCACGATGAAAGTGGCAGGCTGTTTATGATCGTAGCGGTAATTGACGATGGATGCCGCCAGATGGGTCTTGCCGCATCCTGTGACGCCCTGGAATACCAACCAGCCGTCGGGTTCCTGTGCAAAGCCGAGTGCGACCTCATAGGCGCGCTGGAGGTTGTCCTGAACATCTTTTTCCAGATTGGCCGGTCTCTGATCGAAGTTGTCGAAGGTCATGGTCTTCTGGAGAGCCAGATCATCGGGCCATTCATAGACTTCATTGCTGTTCTCGGCATCCAGTTCCACGATGTGGCAGAATGCTGTATCTGAAAGTCTCCTCTGCCAGCGTTCATCGAGATATCTGGGGTGGATATCAGATGCAAGGACCGTGGGCAGTTCATTGTTGATCCTGTAGGTCAGGATCTGGTCGAGTTTTTCTTTTGCCCAGGCTGTAGTGGACTGCAGTCCGTAGTCATCGATGATGAGCAGCGGGATCTCTTCGATCTCGGAGAAGAAGTCCTCATGGTCAGAGTCATTATCGTTGCTGAGGTTAGGTCTCAGCTGATCGATGAGATCGGATGCCGTGTAATAAACGGTCATGACGTCGTTTCTGAGAGCGAGGTTGCCGATAGCGGCAGAAAGACGGGTCTTGCCCGAACCGGGACCTCCGCAGATGTACAGCCAGCCGGAGGGATTCTCGGCAAACTGTTTGCAGGCGTTGAAAGCCTTCTTGTAGATCTCCTGTGTGGAAGCCTTAGTCGAGGTGCCTTCGGGACGCAGGGATTCGAAAGTGCAGTTGGCAAGGTTTCCCATGCGGGCATATTCAATGATGTGTTCATGACGTCGGATCTTATTGCGTTCGATGGTGCAGGTGCAGGGGACGGCAGAAGTATAGTCGGGCTTTCCGTATTCGTTTACAGGATATACGAAACCGGCTCCGTTGCATTTGGGGCAGCGGGGTTCGCTAGCTGTTGATGATGCTTCCGTATGAACTGTCGAGGAATCGTTCCGGATCTGTTTCAGAATATTTTTTATCTCTTCCATCTTGTTTGCCCTCTGCCTGCCATTTTTTCAGGATGGCTTTGACGTATGACCACTTTCTAATGTTTCTTTCGACTGCGATCTTGATCGCTTCGATGATCCAGCTGTCCGGACATCCTTCCCGTGCGATCTGCAGTTCTTCTATTATCATCGGTGTCAGCTGTCCGATATTGTCTTCGTAGGCTGACAGCACCATATCTTCAGTGACTGTTCCGTCATCTTCGGATAGATCGTCTTCCGTGATGACTGTTTCGTAACTGTTCTTGGCCTGTTCGAGACAGTTCCTTCCGAACTTGTCGTTGACGAAGTACAGTTTTGTCGCCTGTTCGCTTTCGCGGACACACAGGCTGATCATTATCTTGTTCTTAACGGCAGAATCGAGGATCTTTTGCGTTTCTGCCAGTCTTTCTTCTGTTGCTATCTCTCTTGCGGTGCAGTATTTCAGCTGTCCCTTTTTCTGGTAATAGGAGTTGAATGCCAGAAGGAGCGTCTTCATTTCATCGAGGGAGTCCATCTTAGAGAGCATCGATGTGATGAAGGGTCTGGGGATGGGGGAGAGCTCGATCTGTTCGGGAAAGCCGTCGGTCATCCTCATGGCATGCCGAATCCTTCGACTGCCAGATTGCCGAACTTGGTGAATTCCGGTTTGAAGTGTACTTTTACTTTACCGGTGGCACCGTTTCTGTTCTTTGCAATGATTATCTCAGCCATCTCACGAGGCCATTCCTCGCCGGGATGGACACGGTCCCAGTCTTCCTGTGATCTGAAGTATGCGGCTTCTCGGTGAACGAAGAGCACCACATCGGCGTCTTGTTCGATACTGCCGGATTCTCGGAGGTCGGAGAGCTGAGGGATTCTGCCTCCGCTATCCTTACCGCGCTGCTCTACGTTTCGGCTCAGCTGGGAAAGAGCGATTATGGGTACGTCCAGTTCCCTTGCCATCGCTTTAAGTGCTCGTGTGAAGTTACCGATCTCGAGCACTCGGTTCTCGGTCTTACCGTCGCTGTTGAGGAGCTGCAGGTAGTCCAGGACTACGAGGTCGAGTTTATGATCGGCGTGAAGTCTGCGCAGTTTGGAGCGCATCTCGCTGATCCTGAGTGTTGCAGAATCATCGATATAGATCTGGGCCTCGCCGAGGATGCCCATGGCATTCATTCTGCGGGTGGCTTCATCATCGGTAAAGTTGAGTGTGATGAATTTGTTGTTATTGATCTCAGCTTCGCTTGAGATGAGACGGTTGACCAGTGACTGACCGGACATTTCAAGGCTGAAGATAGCGATAGTCGCATTGCTCTCGATGGCAGCATTGCGTGCGATGTTCAAAGCCAGACTGGTCTTACCCATACTGGTACGGCCTGCCAGGATCACGAGGTCCGCTCTGTTGAAACCGCCGATGATGAAATCATCCAGACCGTTGAGACCTGAAGGGATACGCTCCAGTTCACTGTCTACGTTCTCTCTGGCCAGTTCTTCTTCGGTCAGTTCCTTGATGATACGGCTTACCGGTTTGAAGTCTGAGGAACCGCGGTCCTGACGGATCTTGTAGATGACGTCTTCGGCGCGGCTGATGGCGTTGGAAGTATCCGGGTCGTTATCGTAACCGATCTCGCTGATCTGCTGTGCTGCTTCGATGAGCTGTCGGCTGATGGAGTTCCTGAAGACGTCGCGTGCATAATCTTCGGCATTGAACGAAGATGGTACGGATGCCAGTATCTGGTTGAGGTAGGCGTTGCCGCCGGCCTTATCCAATACACCTTCGCGCGCAAGTTCATCAGCAACAGTAGTGATATCGATGGATTCGTTGCGGTCATCAAGCGTCAGGCAGGCAGAATAGATCAGCCTGTCACGTTCCGACAGGAAATCTTCCGGTCGGAGCATGCTTGAGATACGGCCGAGGATAGAACCGTTGAGGAGCAGAGAACCATTGACGGCTTGTTCAGCTTCCAGACTGTGAGGAGGTAATCGGTTCGTATCCACCGTCTAGTCTGCTCCTCCAACGACTTTAACCTTAGCTTTGGCGGTCACGTTCTTGTGGAGTTTGATGGTTGCTTCGTAATCGCCGAGTTCCTTGATAGTTTCGATCTCGACCTTGCGCTTGTCGATCTCATAATCGACCATTGCCGAGAGTTCTTTGGCTACGTTGGCTGAAGTGATGGCGCCGTAAAGCTTATTGCCGGATCCGACCTTGCCTTTGACGACGACGGTCAGGTCTTTGATCTTTTCGGCCAGTTCCTTCATCTTGGCTTCGAGTTCGGCTTCAGCTTTCTGCTGGGCACGGACCTGAGCTTCATAATGCTTCTGTACGTTCTCGGTTGCGGCAACAGCCATCTGTTTAGGGATAAGGAAGTTGCGGGCATAACCGTCAGAGACTTCCTTGATCTCGCCGGCTTTTGCTACATTTACTACATCTTTAAGAAAGAGAACTTTCATTATTTTTCCTCCAAGCAATGTTTTATTTTACCAAAAAATGAGACCATTTCATGGCTGATTTTCAAATAAAAAAAAATAATCAGGTACGGATTTTTTTGTTAAATCCGTTAAGTAAAGTTACCGTTCTAGGAAAGGTAGTTCTTTACTGCGATAGCACTGGTCGCGCCGTCGCCTGCGGCCGAGATGACCTGCCTGATCGAGCCGTATCGGATATCTCCGGCAGCGAAGAGTCCGGGAACTGACGTTGCCATATTGGTATCTGTCCTGATGGTCCCGTCTTCCTCGAGGGGAATGAGGTCCTTCAGGAAATCAGTATTGGGACTGATGCCGACGGCTACGAATACCGCATCGACAGTGAGCTCTTTTTTGCTTCCGTCTGATGCATTTTCAAGTATCAGTCTTTCCACCTGATCCTTGCCTTCGATGCTGACAGCTTTGTAGGGAGTGACCTTTTCGATCTTCTCATTGGCGGCGACTCTTTCCGTGACGATGGACGTGGCGCGGAACTCGTTCCTGCGGTGGATGAGATAGACCTTGGATGCAAATTTCGTCAGATGGTCTGCTTCAGCCAATGCAGTATTGCCTCCGCCGATGACGGCTACGCTGCAGTCTCTGAAGAAAGGCCCGTCGCAGGTGGCGCAGTAGGAGACGCCTTTGCCGGCCAGTTCTTTCTCGCCGGGGATGCCCAGCTTTACTTTGTTGGAACCGGCAGCCACGATGACGGCTCGGCTCTTACAGTTTCCTGCAGTAGATGAGATCTCGAAGATGTCTCCGTCTTTTTTGATGGACGTGACGGCAGCGATCTCTTCTTTCAGTCCGAACTTCTTGGCATGTTCCAGAAGTGTTGCCGCAAGTTCATAACCGTTGATCCCGTTGGGGAACCCGGGGTAGTTCTCGATCAGTGTTGCTTCGTTTACCATACCGCCCATGAGCATTGGTTCGAAAAGGAGAGTGCTCATGTTGTCGCGGCAGCAATAGAGTGCGGCGGTGAGTCCCGCAGGTCCTCCGCCGACAATCACGACGTCATATACCTTATCTTCCATATCAGTAACCTTTTTACCTTAATCTCTATCTGTTATTATAGCTTTTTTCAGTCGTCAGTCATTAAAAGAGTGTATGATTATAGAGTAGGTGACCACTATGACTGACGAACAGATCAAAGCAATCGAAGACAAATGTAAGATCAAGTCAAAAGAACAATTCGTCGAGGAGTGCCGTAAGGCAGGGTTCCCCGATGACTGGTATACCTTTACATGTGACAGGAGCGTACCCGTTTCGATCGAAGGCGACAGCGTCTATTACGGCAAGATCGGTATCACGAGCTGTGCCGTCATCATGTGTATCTGGGATGTTGCTTTTGAACAACTTTTGAAGTACAAGAAAGAATACGACTGGGAGCAGACCGGTGTGCTTTACAGGATCGACCGCATAGAGTGGGAGGGCGCAGCCAGGATATCCCGTGGTACAGGCAATCTTTATCCTTACGTTACGATATGGGATGTGAGTTTTACGGATCATCCCGATCCCAAGATGCTGGAGGACGGTTGGATCTTCGACAATTATGATCATTACATGGGCTACTGCAATTATCACAAGGTCATCAATGTGCGCTCGATAAAGGGTGAGATCGTCTTCAGATTCACGAAACGTACTGAAGACAGGGATCGCAAAGAATTTGGTTTTACGGATGATTATTTGACTGGTTCTTATCATTATCTGATCCCCGATGACCTCAAGGATGAAGTTGCCCGTTCCATCTACCGCGGAGATCTCTCCGATCAGCTCAAAGAAGAGTTGCGAAAGCGTTTCGAACCGACTCTCATCGAGGATGAATTCAAGGCTCTTGTAAGACTGCGCGACGAACATAAAAAAGCTCTGTTCGGTGCGATAGATAAGAAACTCACGGTGGATGAGCAGAAGAAGGCTTTTGCTGATGCTGGAAATGCTGTCGAGGACAGAAATCCTGCCGGTGATAATTATCATTGGAGCAGGAGCTATCTGGTTACTCATAAGAATTTTGATCTGGCCTACGAGAAAGCGGGGATAAGATAATATGTCAGAACTATCTCTCAAATTCGGCACTCCGGAACCGGTCGCATTCAAGGAATACTGCAGCGACACC
>JAEEGF012214202.1_pt1 | contig 20956 bp, 18 predicted proteins | sample 9134171 | NCBI WGS metagenome assembly JAEEGF01 (sample SAMN16246542, study PRJNA631951) | gut metagenome | biome: gut microbiome; feature: rumen; material: AP-attached | host: Bos | place: Iran: Karaj | collected 2018-10 | reverse complement strand
AAGCGCGCCGAAGAGAAGGGAGCCAAGTTCTGTCTTGGATCTGAGTATCTGGAGCATCTGGATTTTGACCTGATCTTCCGCACACCCGGTGTCCTGCCGATCGTGCCGCAGCTGAAAGCGGCGGCAGAGAACGGCTCAGAGTTCACCTCGGAAATGGAAGCGTTCTGTGCGCTCTGTCCATGTAAAATCATAGCAATCACCGGTTCAGATGGAAAAACTACCACTTCCACTGTCATCTCAGAGCTTCTGAAAGCTTCGGGCAAAACTGTGCATTTGGGCGGTAATATCGGTACGCCTCTGTTTACGCATCTTCCGCAAATTCACAAAAATGATTTCGCTGTTTTGGAGCTCAGTTCGTTCCAACTGCACAGTATGAAATGCTCGCCGGATGTCGCTGTAATTACGAACGTTGCTCCGAATCATCTGGACGTGCATCCGGATTTTCAGGATTATGTGCGCGCGAAGCAGAACATTTATCGCGGTCAGAAAGAGGACGCGGTGCTTGTTTTGAATCAGAAAGATCCGCACACACCGGAGTTTTATCTGGACGCGCCAGGGCAAGTGCGTCTGTTCAGCTCGGTCGGGCCTGTGGAAAACGGCGTGTTTGTCGAGAATGATGTGATCTATTGGGCGCGTCATGGTGAACGGACACCGATCATCCATGCATCGGATATACGTATTCCCGGTGCACACAATGTTGAAAATTATATGGCAGCATTTGCCGCACTGGACGGACTCATTTCAAAAGAAGACTGCTTCCACGTTGCCAGCACCTTCCCGGGCGTTCCGCACCGTATGGAGTTTATCCGCGAGATTCGCGGCGTTCGTTTCTACAATGATTCGATTGCATCCAGCCCCAGCAGAACCATTGCCGGTCTGCATGCCTGGCCGAAGCCGCCGATCATTCTCCTCGGCGGGCATGACAAGCACATCCCGTTTGATGAGCTTGGAGATGAGCTTTGCCAGCACTCGAAAGCGGCTGTGCTCTGCGGGGAAACGGCAGAACGAATTGAAGCTGCCATTTGCAGTTCCAAGTATTTCGATGAAGACAAGCTGCCGATCATCCGGGAAGACGATTTCAAGACCGCGATCCTGAAAGCCTATGCGCTCGCGCAGCCGGGGGATCTTGTTGCATTGTCTCCTGCTTGCTCGTCCTTTGATAAGTTCAAGAATTTCGCAGAGCGCGGAAACACCTTCCGCAACATTGTGGAAGCGATGGAGGAATAAAAATGGATGTGAAAACAGAGATCCAGCAGCTGCGCAGTGAGCTGGAACGGCATAATCAGCTGTACTACGTCAACGATGCGCCGGAAATCTCGGATTTTGAATATGACGCCATGTTGCGCAGGCTTGAGGATCTGGAGGCCGCGCATCCGGAGTATTTTGACCCAAATTCACCGACGCAGCACGTCGGCGGCTATGCGCTCAATACCTTCACGCAGGTGACGCATGAGGTTCCGCTCGAAAGCCTGCAGGATGTTTTCAGCTTTGAAGAACTGCACGCTTTCGGGGAAAGAATAGACTCTTCTCTTACAGAAGCCCACAGTTATGTTGTCGAACCGAAGATCGACGGTCTTTCCATGTCTCTCGAATATGAAAATGGGATCTTTGTCCGCGGCGCAACACGCGGAGACGGCACAGTGGGGGAGGATGTTACGGAAAACCTGCGGACCGTGCGCAATCTTCCGCAGAAGCTGAAGAATGCACCAGCTCGATTAATTGTGCGCGGTGAGGTCTATATGTCTCACGAGTCGTTTGAATCCATCAATGCGCAGCGGGAGGTCAGCGGAGAATCTCTTCTCGCCAATCCCAGAAACGCTGCCGCCGGTTCCATCCGCCAACAGGATCCGAAGGTTGCCGCCTCCAGAAAGCTGGACATTATCATTTTCAATCTTCAGTTGTGTTCGGATCGGAAGTTTGACACACATGCGGATTCGCTCGATTATCTCCAGTCGCTTGGATTCCCGACAGTGCCTTATCAGCGTTGCGATACTTTGCAGGCCTGCTGTGACCGTATCGACTGGATTGGAGAAAACCGCGGTGAATATCCGTTTGACATTGACGGGGCGGTCATTAAAATCAACGACCTTTCTCAACGCTCTGCACTTGGGAGCACTGCAAAGTTTCCTCGATGGGCAGTGGCTTATAAATATCCGCCTGAAAAGAAGGAGAGCATTGTCCGGCAAATTCTTGTGCAGGTCGGCCGTACCGGCGTGCTGACGCCGAAAGCTGTCATTGATCCGGTTCGCCTGGCTGGTACAACCGTGACGAATGCGACGCTCCATAATCAGGATTTTATTGACCATTTGGATCTTCGCATCGGTGACACGGTTTTGGTGCAGAAAGCGGGGGAAATCATACCTGAGGTACTCTCTGTCAACAAGGAAAAGCGTCCGGAAGGAACCGTACCGTATAAAATGCCTCTTGTCTGTCCCGAATGCGGCGCTCCGGTTGAGCGCGATGAGGACGGAGTTGCGCTTCGATGCACCGGAGCGGAATGCCCCGCACAGCGTCTTCGAAACATTGTTCATTTTGCTTCGCGGGATGCAATGGATATTGACGGGCTTGGCGTGAGCCTTTGTGAAGCACTGATTAAAGCGGGACTCGTTAATACACCTGCGGAGCTCTATTATTTAGAGCCGCAGAGTGTTGCCAATCTTGAACGCATGGGTCGTAAGAGCGCGGAAAATCTCATGGCAGCCCTGGAAAAAAGTAAGCAGAATGGGTTGGCAAAGCTTCTCTGTGCTTTCGGTATTCGGCAGGTTGGACAGAAGGCCGGAAAGGTTCTTGCTGCACATTTTCAGAATCTGGATGAGCTCATGGAAGCGACAGAGCTGGAGCTGATGACCATTCCGGATATCGGGGCCACAACCGCTGCGTTTATTCGCGATTGGTTTGATTCGCCGCAGTCGCAGCATCAGATCAAGCTGCTCCGCGAAGCCGGCGTAAGCTTTGATTCCAAAGAACAGATCGTCGATCATCGTTTTGCAGGAAAGACATTCGTCCTGACCGGTGCATTGGAACGATTTACGAGGGACGAAGCCTCCGCGCTCATTGAAAAATTCGGCGGAAAGACCTCCGGATCGGTTTCCAAAAAGACGAGCTATCTGTTGGCCGGAGAGAACACCGGCTCCAAATATACCAAAGCTGTCAGCCTGGGGATTCCCATTCTCAGTGAAGCAGAGTTTCTCGAAATGATCCGGGAGGACTGATATGTATTTTGATACGCATGCTCATTATGACAGCTCCAAATTCTCAGACGATCGTGACGAGGTGCTCCGGGCAGTCTATGAGGACGGAATCTCCCTGATTGTGGATCCGGGCGATACGCTCGAACGATCCCGCGCGGTCGTTTCTCTTGCGGATCAATATGATTATCTTTATGCCGCAGTAGGCGTTCATCCGGAGGAATATGAAACGTGGACTGACGATACGATCGACCAGCTGCGACTGCTTGCGAAGGCTCCAAAAGTCGTTGCCATCGGGGAAATCGGATTGGATTATTATTGGGATAAGGCGCACACAGATCTGCAGAAGCAGATGTTCCGCGCGCAGATTGACCTTGCGCTGGAGCTGAATATGCCGATCATTGTGCACGATCGGGAAGCGCATGGCGATTGTTTTTCGATCGTCTGTGAATACCCTGCTTTGCGCGGAGTCTTCCATTGTTATTCTGGCAGTGCTGAAATGGCGCGGGAGCTTCTCAAGCGGGGCTGGTATCTCGGATTTGACGGTCCTATTACCTATAAGAACAACGTAAAGGCAATGGAAGTGCTTGCAGTCACACCTTTGGATCGCATTGTTTTGGAAACCGATTCTCCGTATCTTTCGCCGGTTCCGAACCGAGGAAAGCGCAACGACTCTCGTAATTTACCGTATATTGCCGCAATCGTTGCGCGAGAGAAAAGAATTTCAACGGAAGAAGTTGCTGCAATCACGTTTGAGAATGGAAAGAAACTCTATGGAATTTCATAATGACAGAAAATTGCCTCTGTCCGGTGCACCAAATACCAGAGATTTGGGAGGTCTTCAGACCAGAGACGGCCGCGTGATTCGTCGCGGTCGTCTGCTTCGCAGCGGAGCATTGGGCCAGTTGACAGAGCAAGACGTTTCTTTTCTGAGGTCTGTCCCACTTCGAACTGTTGTGGATTTTCGAACAGAGCGTGAAATGGCTGAAAAACCGGATCTTCTAATCCCGGGTGTAAAACAGATTCACTGCCCGATTCTTCCACAGCTGACAGGCGTAACGCGTGAGCTTGGAGAGGATGGGATGCCTGCATATTTCCGCATGGCGCTTGAAATCGGTATGGAAGCCGATATCTGGATGGCAGGACTGTATCTTCCGCTTGTAGAGAGTGAATACAGTCAGACACATTATCGGGTCTTTTTCCGGATTTTGATGCAGCACTCAGACGGCGCGCTGTTGTATCACTGCACGATTGGGAAAGATCGCGTGGGTGTCGGAACAATGCTGCTGCTGTCCGCTCTCGGCGTGAATCGTGATATCATCATGGAGGATTATTTGCTGACTACGCCATGCACTGAGCAGAACCGCCGTGCGGTCTGTCGTGAAGCTTTGGATTATACGCAGGATCCTGCCGCACAGTTTGCGCTGGAAGCGTTTGAATCTGCTCGGGAAAGTTATCTGAACGCAGCCTTTCAATCGATTGACCGAAACTATGGTTCTGTGGATCGATATCTGTCCGAGGTGCTCGGAATCGGCGCGGATGAAAGGGAAATTCTGTGTTCACTATATTTGGAATGATCCTTTTGCGACTTGGTCACAATTGGCATGGTTTTTCTTTGACTTATCTTACATTCTATGGTACATTAAACATAAGCTGACGGCTATCACCGAAAGCGATAAAACAGTTTGTAACGTATTGACGGCAAGGAGCAAATCCGAGCAGGAAATTCTTACAGTTCCACATTGGGATAACTGTATCTTTGTGCTCTCTTGCCATCTCTGCAAGGGAGCTTTTTGTATGCTGAAAATTGCGATTTACGGCAAGGGCGGAATCGGAAAATCAACAGTAACTAGTAATCTGGCCGCTGCTTTTGCGGCGCTTGGAAAACGCGTAATCCAAATCGGATGCGACCCGAAGGCAGATTCCACCATCAATCTGCTTGGCGGAGAACCGTTGTTGCCGGTCATGAACTATATGCGTGAACAGGATGAGGATCCGGAGGAGCTCTCTCAAATATCCCGCGTTGGTTTCGGCGGAGTTCTGTGCATTGAGACCGGAGGTCCTACGCCCGGACTTGGCTGCGCAGGGCGAGGCATCATTGCTACATTCCAGCTGCTTGAAGATCTGCGCCTGTTTGAAACCTGGCAGCCGGACGTTGTTTTGTATGACGTTTTGGGCGATGTCGTCTGCGGCGGCTTTGCGGCGCCGATTCGTGAGGGATATGCAGAGAAGGTTCTCATCGTCACGTCCGGCGAAAAGATGGCGCTCTATGCGGCGAACAATATCAACAGTGCTGTGAAGAATTTTGAAGACCGCAGCTATGCCCGCGTAGAGGGTATTGTCCTGAATCACCGCAATGTTGATCGGGAATACGAAAAGGTTCGTGACTTCGCAGATCGAAACGGGTTGGAAATCGTGGCGGAAATCCCTCGAAGTGATGATATCATTCGCTTTGAAGATCAGGGCATGACGGTTATTCAGGGGGATCCCGAGCTCGAGGTCAGTCAGCGCTTTTTCGCGCTTGCACAGCGTCTGCTGGATTCGGAGGAATCAGTATGAATAGGGCCGTCTTTTATACTGCATCAGATCTGGCTGAGAGGGGACTGGAGCATCTTCCGGATGAACTCGTATCAAACCGTCATCTGATTTACAGTTCACCTGCCACTCTCGCGTTTAACTCGCCCGGTGCGGAAGGCTTCGGTGTGAAACGTGCCGGCCTGGCCATTCCCGGCAGCGTTATGCTTCTGGTTGCGCCGGGTTGCTGCGGGCGGAATACTTCTCTGGTCAGCGCACTTCCAGCGTATAAAGATCGTTTTTTTTATCTCAACATGGATGAAACCGACGTTGTCACCGGCAGACATCTGAAAAAGATTCCACAGGCCGTTGAAGAAGTGGTCAATTGCCTTGAGAAGAAGCCCTCGGTTGTGATGATCTGCTTAACATGTGTTGATGCGCTGCTAGGTACCGACATGGAGCGTGTCTGCCGCAAGGCGGAAGAACGCGTCAATTTGCCGGTACGTCCCTGTTATATGTACGCGCTCACGCGTGAGGGCAGAAAACCGCCTATGGTTCATGTGCGGCAAAGTCTCTATTCGCTGCTGGAGCCGAAAAAAAAGAAAAGCAACGTTGTCAATTTGCTGGGTTTTTTTGCGCCGCTGATGGATGACTGTGAGCTTTATCGTTATCTGAATCAAATCGGGGTTCGAACGATCCATGAGATATCCAGAGAACCCGATTTGCCCAGCTTCTATTCCATGGCAGAGGCCAACTTTAACCTTGTTCTGCATCCGGAGGCACGTATGGCTGCAGCGGATATGGAAGAAAAATTAAAGATTCCTTCTATCGAACTGACCCGGCTTTATCAAATTGATAAAATCCGCAATCAATATCGGGCGCTCGAACAGGTTCTCGGCGTATCTTTTGAGGATGACATGGATTATCTGAAAGCGAAGGAAGCGATTGATGCATTTCGCTCTGCGTATCCAGATGCGGTCTTTTCGATCGGCGAGTGCATGAACGGCGATCCTTTTGAACTCGCGCTTGCGCTGACTGTCTATGGATTTCGGGTAGCTGAAGTGTTTGGGACGCTTCAGGCAGAAAACTTCGGTTATTTGAAACGACTTGCAGCCTTGAGTCCTGAAACGCGTGTATACTCGAATATGGAACCGACCATGCTGTATTATGATTCTTTGTATTTTCCTGTTTCAGTTTCCGTCGGGAAGGACGCGGGCTATTATCATCCGGAATCGCCGGTTTTGAACTGGAACTCGGATGTTCAGCCGTACGGTTACGCAGGCTTGCGCCGATTCATGGAGGCGCTTCTGGAGGTGCTTCAATGAGAGGACTCAGAAAATATCTGACGCCGTTTGCACCTGATCAGTCCGGCGCGGTCTCCGTGCTGTATGAACTGGGCGGTATCGTCGTCATTTGTGATGCTGGTGGATGCACAGGAAACATCTGCGGCTTCGACGAGCCGCGCTGGCATACACATCGCAGTGCCATCTTCAGCGCCGGCCTGCGGGATATGGACGCAATTCTCGGACGGGATGACAAGCTTGTAGCAGAGCTCGTTGACGCGGCAGGAAAGATCGAAGCGCGTTTTGCCGCCATCGTTGGAACGCCGGTGCCTTCTGTCATTGGCACGGATTATCTGGCGCTTCGCCGCATGACGGAAAAAAAGGTGGAACTGCCGGTTCTGACGATTGATACTATCGGCATGGAGCTCTATGACATTGGCGCTGAGAAGGCATATCTTGCGCTTGTACGCCGCTTTGCCAGAGAACAGATGGAGACCGTTCCGGGAAGAATCGGCGTTTTCGGGGTCAACCCGCTGGATATGAGTGCTCTTGATGCGGGAGACCAAATCAGGCGGCTGCTGCCCGGCGCAATGTGTTATGGAATGGGATCTGGACTGGATGATTTGATTTTCGCTCCCTCGGCAGAGAAAAACATCGTTGTTGCGCCGTCCGGCTTGCGCGCTGCGCAGTATCTGGAAGAGAAATACGGTATTCCGTTTGAGGTTTATGATCCGATCGCGGCTTTGCTGCTTCCGGAACTGGACTATGATGGGAAGCGAGTTTTAATCATTGATCAGCAGGTTCGGGCAAATACTATGCGCGATATTCTGCTGAATCGAGGCGCTGCGGACGTTCATTGTGCGACTTGGTTCATGATGGATACCACGCGCACAAAGCCGGGAGACTGCCGACTGAAGGAAGAGGATGATTTCGAGGCGCTTGTTTACGACGGCGGTTATGATCTCTTGATCGGTGATCCGACACTCTGGCGCATTGTGCCGAAATATCTCGGAGAGACGATCGACCTTCCGCAGTTTCCGGTATCCGGTCAGTTGGGAGGCGATGCGCTTGACTGACTGTATTACGAAACGTATCCGAGTCTATGGGATTGTTCAGGGTGTCGGCTTTCGCCCGACTGTCAGTCGTCACGCCATGGAGGCCGGAATCACCGGAACGGTCTGCAATAAGGGGCCGTACGTAGAAATTTTTGCGCAGGGCACGGATGCACAGGTAACTGCATTTTTGGATGCTCTGGAAACGCGCCCGCCGAGGCGCGCGGCAATCCTGAAGATTGACGCCAAAGCTGTTGAGGAACCGCAGCCTTTTTCGTCTTTTGAGATTATCGAAAGCGAAAAAACGAAAGGAGAAATCTTTGTCTCTCCGGACATTGCAATCTGCGATGACTGCAAGCAGGAGCTCTATAATCCAAATGATCGAAGATATCTGCACCCCTTTATCAATTGCACATGCTGCGGGCCGAGGCTGACGATTCTGGACGCGCTGCCTTATGATCGGGAGCGTACCAGCATGAAGGAGTTCCCGATGTGCCCGGATTGCGCATCGGAGTATTATGATCCGAAAACACGGCGATATGATGCCCAACCGGTCTGCTGCAACGAATGCGGGCCGGAGGTCTATCTGTTGGGAAGCGGGGAACGGGGGAGAGCGGCAATCACAAAAACCCGGCAAATCATCGCTTCCGGTGGTGTAGTCGCAATCAAAGGCATCGGAGGGTTCCATCTTTGCTGCGATGCAACGAATTCTGCTGCGGTGCAGCTGCTTCGCGACAGAAAACGTAGACCGGCTAAGCCGTTTGCTGTCATGATGCGGAATCTGGAAGCTGTGAAGAAGGAATGCAATGCGCCTCCGGTTGCGGAAGAAATACTGACCGGACATCAGAAGCCCATTTTGCTTCTGAAACGTAAACCGGGTGGAAAGGTCTGCGATGCGGTCGCGCCGGAAAACCCGAAGCTGGGTGTGATGCTGCCGTATGCGCCGGTTCAGATGCTTTTGTTTGATTATGATGACGATGTTGTCATGCCGGATTGTCTTGTAATGACAAGCGGAAATATCTCCGGCGCACCCATTTGCCGGGATGACGAAGAAGCCTTGCGTGAGCTGGGTCATCTGTGTGATGGTATCTTGTCGCATAATCGGCGCATCCGCATCCGGGCAGATGACTCTGTGATGGATCTGTTTGGAGATCAGCCGTATATGATTCGGCGTTCTCGCGGTTATGCACCGCTGCCGTATCTGCTGTCCGGCGGATATGGCGGAAAAGTGCTCGCCATCGGCGGCGAACTGAAAAACAGTTTTTGTATTGGCAGCTCTGATATGTTCTATCCGTCTCCGTATGTTGGGGATCTGGAGGATCTCAGAACGGTCAAGGCACTTCAGGAAACAGTTGATCGTTTTCAAACTCTTCTGGAGGTGGAGCCGCAGCTGGTAGCTTGTGATCTTCACCCAAAATACAATTCCACCGTTGTCGCAGAAAGCTACGGGCTTCCGATGGTTCGGGTGCAGCATCATTATGCGCATGTGCTCTCATGCATGGCGGAGAATGACTTCTCCGAGCCGGTCATCGGCGTTTCTTTCGACGGCACCGGATATGGAACAGACGGAACGATCTGGGGCGGAGAAATCATGCGCTGCGATTACCGTGGCTTTGAACGCCTTGGTCACATCGCTGCGTTTCTGCAGCCGGGCGGAGATCTCTCTGCGAAGGAGGGGTTCCGTGTCGCCGTATCAATGATTCAGCAGGCGACCGGAGACAGAACGGAAACACTGGAAATCTCAAAACGACTGGCTCTCTGTGATGAGACGCAGGCCAAGCTTCTTCTGGGTATGCTGCAGACAGGGATGAATACGATCGCATCCACAAGCGCCGGACGCCTTTTCGATGCTGTCAGCGCGATTCTTGGAATCCGTACTGTATCAACTTTTGAGGGAGAGGCGGCGACTGCACTGCAGTTTCATGCAGAACGCGCAGGAGATAAAAAACAAATACGGATATCTGAGCCAATTCGTTATGAAAACGATGAGATGATTCTTGCGACAGATTCTCTGTTTTCGGAGCTGCTGCAGCGCAGACTTGCCGGAGAGAGCGTTGATAATTTGGCGTGGATCTTTCATGATGCGCTTGCGGAGCTGATTGTATCTGCGTGTGAAGAAGCACGACAGAAAACCGCAATTCAGACGGTTGCTTTATCCGGCGGCGTATATCAGAATACGCTGCTGTTGGATCGAACAATCTGCCGTTTACAGGAAAGAGGCTTCCGCATCCTTCATCATCATTTGTTGCCCCCGAACGACGGAGGCATTGGCTTAGGTCAAGCCGTGTATGCCATGCAGTATTTACAGGATAGACAAACACAGGAGGTTATGTGAGATGTGTGTCGGATTATCTGCAAAAATTGTCAGAATTTCTGACGGAACCGCCGTCGTTGACGCTTCCGGCGCAAAGCGCGAGGTTTCCGTACAGCTGCTGCGCGATCTCGAGCCCGGCGATTACGTGATGGTTCACGCCGGCGTCGCAATCGCCAAGATCACAGACGAAGATGAGCATGAGACGGATGTCCTGATGGAGGACCTGCTGCAATGAGTGAAAAACAGACCGCCGCAGAGATCCTTGCATCTTATCAGGGACGTCCTCTGCGGATCATGGAAGTCTGCGGAACGCATACGCACGAGATTTTCCGCCTTGGTATTCGAGGCATGCTGCCTAAGCAGGTCGAATTGATTTCCGGACCGGGATGTCCTGTCTGCGTCACGCCTGTCGGTTTTATTGACGAAGCAGTTTGGCTTGCCGAGCATGGCGTTACCATCACAACCTTCGGAGATCTGGTGCGCGTCCCCGGGACAGAGAAGAGTCTGGCACAGGCGCGCTCTGCGGGGGGGAAGGTACAGGTCGTTTATTCACCGCTGGATGCGCTGGATTACGCCGTTGCGCATCCGGATGAGGATGTTTGCTTTCTCTCTGTCGGCTTTGAAACCACTACGCCCGCGCCGTGTCTTACCATTGAAAAAGCGCTGTCGGAAGGCGTAAAAAACTATTCGCTGCTGACTGCAAATAAAACCATGCCGAATGCTTACGCTGCGCTCAAGGGGAGTGCGGATGTTTTTCTGTATCCCGGCCATGTCCATGCAATCATCGGCACAGGTATACTGGAAACGCTTGCAGAGCAGGGAGTCAGCGGCGTTTTGGCCGGCTTTACGGCGAAAGAGCTGCTGACTGCACTCGCTGTTGCAGTTCGCCGGGCAGAAAAGGGGGAGCCCTTCTTTGTCAACGCTTATCCGCGTGTTGTTTGTCCGGAGGGAGCGCCGGAAGCGGTTGCTTTGGTCAATCGCTATATGGAGCCGTGTGACAGTGAATGGCGTGGTCTTGGGATGATTCCCGGTTCCGGCATGAAACTCAGGGGAGAGTATGCTCCGTTTGATGCCCGCCTGAAATTTTCCATGCCTGAGATTCATGGCAGGCCGAATCCGGCGTGTCGCTGTGGTGAAGTACTTCAGGGAAAGTGCAAGCCATCCGATTGCCCTGTGTTCGGCAAAGTCTGCACGCCGCTGCATCCGGTTGGCGCCTGCATGGTTTCCGGTGAAGGTGCATGCTCAGCGTTCTATCAATATGGAGGAAATCTCAAATGAACGATACTGTAACTTTGGCGCATGGCGCAGGCGGCAAGCAGACCAACGAGCTGATCAGCCGTGTATTTGCCGAAAAGTTTCGCAACCCGGATCTTACGGCGGATGATGCTGCCGTTTTGACACCGCCGCAGGGAAAAATGGCAATGACGACAGATGGGTTTATTGTTTCTCCCGCGTTTTTCCCGGGTGGAAACATTGGGAAACTGTCCATTTGCGGTACGGTCAATGATTTGGCATGCATGGGCGCACGGCCGAAATACCTGTCCTGCGCGTTTGTGATCGAAGAGGGCTTTCCGATGGAGAAGCTGGAGCAAATCGCGGATGCTATGGCAAAAACCGCAGCGGAAGCCGGCGTAGAGATCGTCTCCGGCGATACCAAGGTTGCCGGAAAGGGTCAAGTTGACGGCGTTTTTATTACGACCACAGGCGTTGGTGAGATTCTTCCCGGAGTTGAGACCTCCGGCGCGCTTGCAAAGCCCGGAGACGCCGTGATTGTGACCGGCGATGTCGGTCGTCATGGCTGCACAATTCTGCTGGCCAGAGATGAATTTGGCATTGAAGCCGACGTCACAAGTGACTGCGCACCGCTCTGGGGAGCGGTGAGGGCCATGCTGGATGAAACCAAAGATGTTCATGTTATTCGTGACGCTACACGCGGCGGCGTCGGTACGGTGCTGTATGAGATCGCTCACCAAAGCAACGTCGGCGTTCGAATTGACGCAGAAGCCGTTCCGGTCGATCCTGCAGTGCAGGGAGTTTGCCGTATGCTTGGGCTGGAACCGCTTTATCTCGCCTGCGAAGGACGTCTCGTTGTGATTGCTCCGAAAGATAAGGCGCCGAAGCTTGTAAAAGCTTTACAGTCGCAGCCTTATTCCGGCGGTGCCGCTATCATCGGTGAAATCACCGCTGATCAGCCGGGTTGGGTTGTGATGCATACGGAGATCGGTTCCGAAACGCTGCTTCCGCAGCCCACCGGCGAGCTGCTGCCTCGCATCTGCTGAGAGGAATGAAATTATGATCAAGCTTGCGTTTTACGGCAAGGGAGGCATCGGAAAGTCCACGACCGTTTCCAACATTGCGCTTGCGCTGACCGGACAGGGCCTGCGCGTCATGCAGATCGGCTGCGATCCCAAGGCAGATTCCACCGCCTTGCTTCGCAGCGGGTGCGTTTTGACGCCGGTGCTCGATCTTGTTCGAAGAAAAGCCCCTTTTTCACTGGATGAGATGATCTGCATCGGTGAAGGTAATGTGATATGCGTAGAAGCAGGCGGCCCGACGCCCGGAAGCGGATGCGCCGGAAGGGGGATCATTACGGCGTTGGATCAGTTGAAAGCCCACGGCGCTTATGACATTTATCATCCGGACGTCGTGCTTTACGATGTGTTGGGTGACGTGGTTTGCGGCGGCTTTTCCATGCCCATGCGCGGCGGCTATGCGGATCGTGTGTTTATTCTGACTTCCGGAGAAAACATGTCCATTCATGCCGCAGCGAACATCGCCATGGCGCTGGATCATTTTCAGGAACGAGGATATGCAAAGCTGGGCGGCTTTATTTTGAACCGCAGAAATGTGAAGAATGAAGACGAAAAGGTTCAGGAGCTCGCCGCGGACTTCAGAAGCCGGATTGTGGGCTCGCTTCACAGAAGCGATATGGTCACGGATGCGGAAGAGCTCGGCAAAACCGTTCTTTCCGCGTTTCCGAACAGTGAAATGGCAGAGGAATATCGTGTGCTCGCGAAAGCGGTAATCGAGGAGTGCTCTCCATGCTGAAACATGTCAACAGCTCATTGATTCCGGCGCGGGAGGCCGCAGCATCTCTCTTTCCGCAAAAGCTGGAGTTTAATCCTCCTGTCCATGAAAACTGGAATATTGTACACATCGGAATGCAGATTCCGGAGGCGCATCAGATCTATATTTGCGGATATAACTGCATGCGGGGTGTGGTTCTAACAGCTGCGGAAATGGGTGCGCAGGATCGCTTTTCTTCTGTAATACTCTATGAGGAGGATGTGATCGACGGGACGCTTTGGGAAGCGACGCGTGACGGCATCGACGACGTGCTGCGCAAGCTCCCGAAGCTCCCACCATGCGTCATTGTTTTCCCGGTATGTACACATCATTTCGCCGGTGTAGATATGGACAGCATTTATGAATCACTGGAGGCAGAATTTCCATCGGTTTATTTTATAAGAGCTTTTATGGATCCAATTATGCAGAAGCACGGACTTCCGCCGGATCAGCGTCTGCGCAAAGTGATGTATGATCCGCTTCCGATCTGCGAACCGACGCCTGGAACAGCCACTCTTTTGGGTGCTGAATTTGCTTTGGAAGCGGACTCCGATCTTTGCCGCATTTTGGCGCAAAGCGGATATAAACTGAAGCAGTTGCAGGATTGTGTATCTTATGAGGATTATCTGAGTCTTTCAAGCTGCGAAGTGTTTCTCTGCGTCCATCCGAACGGAAACTACGGCATTTCTCAAACCGCCAAACGACTGGGTCGTCCGTATTTGTATCTTCCCATGAGTTTTGATTTTGATTCAATTCATGCGTCGATGCAGTCTCTCATCTCCGCGCTTCCGCTCATTCCGTTGGATGAAGCGGCGGAACGGGCAGCGTGTGATTTGGCGATGAAAAAGGCTTTGCATGTAATTGGACACACGCCGGTTGTCATCGACTCTCTGTTTCATCCGCGGCCTTTGGAGCTTGCAAAGCTGCTCTCTGAATATGGGTTTCGCGTAACGGAAGTCTTTCTTGATGCTGTTCCTCCGGAGGAGGAAAAAGCGTTTAGTTGGCTTCGCGAAAATACGCCAGACCTGCAGCTGACTTCGATCATTTTGCCGGATCGGCGTGTGGCGGACCGCAACAGACCGGAGAAAACACTTGCGCTCGGCCCGAAAGCGGCATGGTTCACATCAACGGAGTATTTTGTCAATCTTGTGCAGGGCGGCGGACTCTGGGGATATGCCGGAATCCGAACGCTTGCAGAATATATGATCGACGCTTTTCGGCAGCCGAAGGACACGCGAGACATTGTTCCGCGCAAAGGATTGGGGTGCATCAGCTGCATATGAGACGTTCTTATCGTATTATTCCTTGCTATACCGGCGATGTTTCCGGCGTCTGCTCGGCTCTTTTTGAGCTTGGCGGCATGGTTGTAATCCACGACCCCTCCGGATGCAATTCCACATATAATACCCATGACGAAACCCGGTGGTATGATCACGACAGTCTGATTTTCATTTCCGGGCTTGCTGAGATTGATGCCATTATGGGTAATGATGATAAGCTGATTGATGACGTTGTGGATGCGGCATTACAGCTGCATCCGAGCTTCATCGCACTTGCCAATTCCCCGATCCCGTTTCTGAACGGAACCGATTTTGACGCCATTTCCCGTGTCATCGAATCTCGAACCGGTATTCCGACGTTTTATCTGCCGACAAACGGAATGCATGATTACATTTCCGGCGCCTCGGAGGCGCTCTCGGAAATTGCACGTCGATTTGTAAAAGCGCCTTCTCACAAGCATGAGAACAGCATCAACCTTTTTGGAGTCACACCGCTTGACTTCGCGCATCCGGAAGCGCCTGACTCATTAAGAAAGATGGCTGAGGATGCAGGCTTTTCTGTTCGCTCGTGCTGGGCTATGGGAGACAGCCTGGAGACGATCTCCTCCGCAGCAGAAGCATCCGTCAACCTTGTTGTTTCCGCTGTAGGTCTTCCTGCGGCTAAAGTCCTGCAGGAACGCTTTAATATCCCTTATGTGATCGGTTGTCCGATCGGCAGGTTTCGGGATACAGTTTTCTCGGCGTTGCGCAGAAATCAGACTGTAAATGCGCTCCTGTCGGAAGTATCAGTTACCAATCAGATTATATTGATCGGAGAACCTGTTACAATGGGTTCTCTTGCAGCGGCAATTCGGCTGGAGTCCGGAATTCAGCCTCGTGTGCTTTGTCCGCTGGAACAGTGCGATGATTTGTTGAACGATCATATTTCAGCTGCGGTGGGGGAGGAGGACGTGGAATCTGCTCTCCAGAATGCCAGAGTGGTGATAGCGGATCCTCTTTACAGGCCCATTTGCCGGCCGGACACTCGCTTCGTTCCTGTGCCGCACGAGGCATTTTCCGGCAGGCTTTATCAAAAGATGATGCCGAATCTTATGACACTGGATCCAAACAAGTTTTTGGAAGGAGTTATTTTATGAGCCTGAATGAAACGCCCTCCGGCGAACGGGTGCACATCGGTTTCTTTGGTCGTCGAAACGCCGGGAAATCAAGTCTGGTCAATGCCATTACCGGGCAGGAGCTCGCAGTCGTTTCCGAAACTCGCGGCACCACAACAGATCCGGTTCGTAAGGCAATGGAGCTGCTTCCGATCGGTCCGGTGCTGATTGTGGACACTCCCGGTTTTGATGATGAAGGTACGCTTGGAGAAAAGCGCGTTCGTAAAACCAAACAGGAGCTGAATCGTACCGACGTTGCGGTCCTGGTTGTGGACGCCTGCGAGGGAATGCAGCCTGCAGACCAACAGCTGCTTGCGCTCTTTCAGGAGAAACAGCTTCCATATCTGATTGTATGGAATAAATCAGATCTGCTGAACGAAGTACCGGATGCAAAAGAACATGAAATCTGGGTCAGCGCGACGGAAGGAACAAATATTTGGGAATGCAAGGAGCAGCTTGCCAGATTGGGCAGCGCTTCTGTGACGGAGCGAGCGCTTGTCTCTGATCTTCTTGATCCGCTTGATGTTGTTGTACTTGTGATACCGATTGATAAGGCAGCGCCAAAGGGCCGCCTCATTCTGCCGCAGCAGCAGGTTCTTCGTGATGTTCTGGATTCCGGGGCAATTCCGATCTGCACCAGGGAAACAGAGCTCTCCGACACGCTCTTAAAACTCAAAGCTCCTCCAAAGCTGGTTATCACGGACAGTCAGGTGTTTGATAAGGTCAATGCCATTCTGCCGGCGGATATTCCGCTTACGAGTTTTTCTATTTTGATGGCACGATACAAAGGCTTGCTGGACGCTGCAGTTCGAGGCGTGCGAGCTGTGGATCAATTACAGGACGGCGATATCGTTCTCATTGCTGAAGGATGCACGCATCATCGCCAGTGTGATGATATCGGCACGGTCAAGCTTCCGCGATGGCTGAAGCAGTGTACTGGCAAAGATTTTGTGATTGAAACGTCCTCAGGACGAGACTTTCCGGAGGATCTGTCAAAATATGCGCTGATCATTCATTGCGGAGGATGCATGCTCAACGAACGCGAGATTCGTTATCGCATGCAGTGCGCACAGGATCAGAACATCCCAATCACCAACTACGGTATTTTCATTGCGCATTTTCGCGGTATTCTGGAGCGCAGCATTGCGATGCTGCCGGGTTATGAGGAGTAAAAAACCATGCGCGCTTTGATCGATCAGCTATATCACGAGCAGAATCTTCCGGATGAAGCGTTTTTGATGCTTCTTTCCGATCTTTCGGAAGAGGACGAGTCCTATCTCTACGAATGTGCCAGATCGGTGCAGAACAGCGTATATGGCCGTGATATTTATCTTCGAGGCTTGATAGAGTTTACAAACTTTTGCCGAAACGACTGCTATTACTGCGGCATTCGCCGCAGCAACCGGAACGCAGATCGATATCGCCTGAGTGAAGATCAGATTCTGCAATGCTGCGAGCAGGGCTATGTGCTCGGCTTTCGAACCTTCGTTTTGCAGGGAGGCGAAGATCCTTATTATACGGATGCGCGCATGGTTCCGCTTGTTGAGAAGATTCATCAGTCTTATCCGGACTGCGCGATCACGCTTTCTCTCGGCGAACGCAGCCGCGATAGCTACCAGTCCCTCTTCGATGCAGGCGCGGATCGTTACCTGCTGCGCCATGAAGCAGCGAATGAAATGCATTATTCTTATCTGCATCCTTCTGAATTGAGTCTGCAAAACCGGAAGAACTGCCTTTTTGCCCTGAGAGAGATCGGCTATCAGGTCGGCGCAGGAATGATGGTAGGCGCACCGGGTCAAAAACCCGAGCATCTGGTGGAAGACCTCCGCTTTTTACAGCAGCTTCAACCGCACATGATCGGAATCGGACCCTTTATTCCGCACAAGGATACGCCGTTTCATGCGGAGAAAGCAGGAACGCTTCGCGATACGCTGCATTTGCTTGCGATTCTCAGACTTTTATTTCCCAAAGTTTTGTTGCCAGCCACGACTGCATTGGGGACGATTCATCCGCAGGGGAGAGAGCTCGGCGTTTTGGCAGGCGCTAATGTGATCATGCCGAATCTTTCTCCCACGAATGTGCGGGGAAAATACCTGCTGTATGACGGAAAAATCTGTACCGGAGACGAAGCCGCAGAATGTCACAGCTGCATGGAGCGGAGGATGGAAAAGATCGGATATCGCATCATCGCAGATCGTGGAGACAGTAAAATAAACTAATTTGTTCCATTATCTAAGCTAATGGGATTGCATTTTCATATTGATCGTGCTAAGATACGAATTGTCAATCCGAAAGTGGTGGACGAGCCCCTTTCCATACACAATTTGGCGCAGCGTTCGTTGCGTCTTTGGTGTAATGGGAGAGGGGTATTTTTTGTTATTGGAGGAATGCAAAATGAAAAGAACCATCAGCCTGCTGCTGGCCGTCATGATGCTCTTTGCTCTGACTGCCTGCGGCAGCAAGACCGAAACCGCGGAGCCTGCCGGATCTGAGGCGGCTGAAGCCGCGCCCGAAGTCGTTCTCAGCACAACGATTCTCAAAGAAGCTGACGACAACATGATTAACACTTATTCGCTGCTTGCCGTCAACCCCGAAGCACCGTTTGCAGATGCCGACGGCAATGCTGTGAGTGACGTGGCAATCAATACGGTCGGTGCTGCCGCTCTGATCAACTGGATGCTCTCCGAGGAGGGTGAGAACGCTGCTGCGAATTACGGTGTGGATGAATACGGAACGAATCTCTTTTATCTGAAGGACGATCGCCCGGTTTCCAAAGCCGAGATTCCTGCTGCAACTGAAGAGACGAAGTTGGTTCGCCTTTCCACGACCACATCTGTCAATGACTCCGGACTGCTCGGCTACCTGCTTCCGATGTTTGAGGAAGCCTATGGCTATGAGGTCGAGGTGTTCTCTGCCGGAACCGGTAAGGCCATTGAAAATGCCAAGATGGGCAATGCGGATCTGATTCTGGTGCACGCGAAGGCGCAGGAAGAGGCATTTGTCGCCGACGGTTTTTCTTATGTCCTTGACGGTATGGACACGGAACGCTTGAGCTTCATGTATAACTACTTTGTTCTCTGCGGCCCTGCGGAGGATCCGGCTGCGGCTGCGGAAGCCGAAGACGTGCTTGCTGCATTCCAGAGCATTGCGGAAGGCAAATACAAGTTCGTCTCTCGCGGCGATAATTCCGGCACGCATACCAAGGAGCTTTCTCTCTGGCCCGAGAGCCTTGGAATTACGGCGGAGCCTGAGAGCTATGCGGATTACACCGATTGGTATATCTCCGCCAACGCCGGCATGGGTGCCTGTCTCGTTATGGCTGAGGAGATGGGTGCTTATATCCTGACGGATAAAGCCACATTCCTGACCTTTGTTGCCAACGACGGCGTTATGGATTGATTTTCAGATCCTAAAACGATACAATAACAGAAAGCGTGCCGCTTGGTGCGGCACGCTTTTTGAATGAATTGGAGGCCAAAGCATGGGAAGCGCAATACACAAAGCTTTTTTGCTGATCATCTCGTTCGATAAAGAACTGCTGAACATCCTCGGAACCACTGCGCGTGTCAGCCTTTCCAGCTCCGTTCTTGCACTTCTGATCGGCGTTCCGATCGGGCTTTGGCTTGGTTCCTGCCGTTTTCCGGGGCGGAGTGCGTTGGTGGTTGTAAATCGTACACTAATGGGTATGCCCCCGGTTGTCTGCGGCCTTTTGTTCTATCTTCTGTTTTCCGGGGTTGGCCCGTTTCGGCACTTGAAGCTGCTGTTTACTGTTCGAATCATGATCCTTGCGCAGATCGTATTGATCACACCGATTGTGGTAGGCACCACGGAAACTTATGTGCGGGATCTGGCGCCGCTGCTGCGGGAAAATGCCAAAGGACTCGGATTGCCCCGCGGCAAAACCTTTCTCCTTCTTGTAAATGAATCCGTCTATCCGATTCTGTCTTCCTATCTTCTCGCTTTTGCCCGTGCGATTGCCGAAGTTGGAGCGGTCGCTATGGTGGGCGGTGCGATTGCCTGGAAAACGAATGTCATGACAACGGCGATCATGCAGTATACCAATATGGGCAAATTCACGCTTGGGATCGCGCTTGGCATCATACTGCTGTCGCTGAGCCTGCTCGTAAATGTTGTATTGTCCTTGCTTCAGGGGAGGCTCAGCCGATGATCAGTTCTTCATTCAGCAAAACTTATGATCATCGTCCGGTTTTGCGCATGCCGGAGATGGTTTGGGAACCCGGGATAATCTATGCTGTGATCGGCGCAAACGGCAGCGGAAAAAGCACACTTGCAAAAATCCTTGCGGGTATCTTAAAGCCAGACCAAAATCGATCCCCGATTTCTGGGGCGCGAATTGGGTATCTTCCGCAAAAGCCGTATGCATTTCGCATGTCTACAGAAAAGAATCTCTATTTAAATGGCACAGACTGCAAAAGAGCAGAGCAGCTGCTGACGGTTTTAGGACTGGAATCACTTCGAAAAAAGCAGGCGCATCGTCTCTCCGGCGGAGAGACCGCAAAGCTTGCGCTTGCCAGACTGCTCATGCGCGATTATGCCCTTCTGATTCTGGATGAACCGACCGCGGCCATGGACATGGAATCCACGTTAGTTGCGGAAAACTTGATCCGAAACTATCAGGATGAGACGCAATGTGCTGTAATCATTATCACGCACAATCTGCAGCAGGCGAGGAGGATTGCAGACAGGATTCTCTATCTGGAAAAGGGAGAGTTAGTGGAAGCCGGAGAGAAAACCGAGTTTCTGCAGAATCCGAAAAGAACGGAAACCAAACGCTTTTTGCAGTTCTTCGGATTTGATAGTTTGTCATAAAAGATCCTCTTTACGAAATCAACGGATTGTGGTATAATCTCCATCGATTTAAAGAGGAGAGACGTTATGAATCAATCCAAACTCATCGCTGCACCTGTCAGCGCTGCAATTGGCTATGCCATTGGCAATTTTAATCCTTCCTATATCATCGGCAAGATGAAAGGCTATGACGTCAGAGAGAGCGGTACGGGCAACGCAGGAGCATCCAACACCTTTATGCTCGCCGGAAAGACTTATGGCGTTTTGGTCGCGCTGGCTGATATTTTCAAAGCAGC
>JAEEGF011402679.1_pt1 | contig 20960 bp, 10 predicted proteins | sample 9134171 | NCBI WGS metagenome assembly JAEEGF01 (sample SAMN16246542, study PRJNA631951) | gut metagenome | biome: gut microbiome; feature: rumen; material: AP-attached | host: Bos | place: Iran: Karaj | collected 2018-10 | reverse complement strand
AGGTACGAGGCCGTCCTGAAGCGCATCGGCAAGCTTGAGGGCCGCTATCCCTCCATCGCCCGGTACTACCACATAGACATACGGAAGGACGCAAAGGACAAGGTCACCGCTGTCACCTGGACACTCGGAATACCCGAGAAGCAGGTCTGCGGCACCTACTTCCTGCGCACCAACGTGAAGACGCTCGACGAGAAGACCACATGGGACTATTACAACCTCATCCGTGAGATAGAGTGCTCGAACCGCCAGCTGAAGACAGACCTCAGCCTCCGTCCGATATATCACCAGAAGGACGACCGGTCGGATGCCCACCTCTTCCTCGGACTGCTCTCATACTGGATAGTGAACGTCATACGCCACCAGATGAAGAAAGAGAACGAAAAACGCAAGAAGGCAGACCCTGACCCGAAAGCAGAATACCCCACGCCATACTGGACGGAGATAGTACGGATCATGAGCACGCAGAAGGCGGTGACCTCGGAGGCCGTCAATGCGATGGGCGAGAAGGTCGAGATGAGAATATGCAGCACGCCAACGGAACAGGCCGCTGACATCTACTCCATGTTGAACTACAAGAAAATGCCGTTCCGAAAAATCAAAATCTGTAGAACACAGTCACCATAGCGAGATTGCGCAAGTCGCTGATTAGCAAGAAAAATCAAATTCAAAGCGTCAAAGTTGGGTTAAAAGAACGCAAAGTTCAGATAATGAGGTTGTTGCGGAGGCGTTCTCAACAACTTCTTTCACCATGAGCATGGCGTAGCGGCCATTGCTCATGCCCTGTTGAATCTGAAACGGGCTTTTGCTTGTGCTGCCATCGATAACAGCAATGAAGTCAGCCGTTGCGATGATTCCGTCTTCGTTTGTCTCTTGGCTGTGCTTGCCGATGCTCTGCTGTTCGACGATGTTCATGGCTGTTGGGTGTCGGGTGATGGGTGTTGGTGTATAGCTGACCGATGAGGTCGGGCCTGCCGATGCGTCTCAGTTCCCTTTCAATGGCAGGACGGTCTTGGGGCTTGTACCAGAAGAAAAACTGTCGCTGGGCGAGTTTTTCCTTGGGCGTCTTTGCTGAGTAGACAGGTTCCAGTGTGTATGGCTCATAGCCCGTGTACCATGTCTCGGTGGCAATGGTCATGGGTGTGGGCGTGAAGTCCTGTACCTGTTCCAGCTGGAAGTCGAGACGTTTGGTGATGACGGCCAGTTCTGCCATGTCCTCTTCGCGGCATCCAGGATGGCTGCTGATGAAGTAGGGGATAATCTGCTGCTTCAGGTTTTCCTCCTTGTTGATTCTGTCGAAGATGCGCTTGAACTGCTCAAACTGTGCAAAAGGTGGCTTTCGCATCAGGTTGAGAACGGTGGAGGAAGTGTGTTCTGGTGCCACTTTCAGTCGGCCGCTCACGTGGTTGCAAATCAGTTCGCGTGTATAGATTCGTGCCGCCTCATTCACCTTTTCGTCCTTGCTGCGATGGAGGAGCAGGTCGTAGCGCACACCACTGCCAATGAAGCTCTTCTTCATGCCCGGCAGACTGTCGACGGCATGATAGATGTCGAGTAGGGGAGTGTGGTCGGTATTGAGGTTGGGGCAGATGGCAGGATGAATGCAGGAAGGTCGCTTGCACTTCTCGCAAGCCAGTTTGTTGCGTCCGTGCATGGCATACATGTTGGCAGAAGGCCCCCCGAGATCGGACAGGTAGCCTTTGAAGTCGGGCATCCTCATCACTTGTCTCACCTCCTTGAGAATGCTCTCCTTCGAACGGCTGACGATAAATTTCCCTTGATGGGCAGAGATGGTGCAGAAAGCGCAGCCGCCAAAGCAGCCGCGGTGCATACACACCGAATGGCGTATCATCTCATAGGCAGGAATGCGTTTGCCCTGATAGCGGGGGTGGGGCAGACGGGTATAGGGCAGGTCAAACGAGGCGTCGATTTGCTCGGTCGTCATCGGCGGGTTGGTGCGGTTCACTTTCACGGCGATGTCGCCGGTGGCCTGCCACACGTTGTGACCGTGCCACAGGTTGCTTTCCACCTCAATGACCTTGAAGTTCTGGGCTTGTGCCTTTTTGGACCGCAGGCATTCCTCATAGCTGTGCAGCACCACGTCGGTGTCACTGCCTGCGGCGGGCAACTCGCTCAACGGACAGCGAACGACCGTCTGGGGGATGTCGGTCAGCTCCTCGATGCTCTTGCCTGCAGCCAACGCATCGGCAATGGCGATATTGGGTAACTCTCCCATACCATAGACGAGCATATCGGCGGGACAATCCATGAGGATGGACGGCCTGAGACGGTCTTGCCAGTAGTCATAGTGGGCTAAACGCCTCAACGACACCTCGATGCCGCCTGCCACCACTGGAACGTCGGGGAAGAGCCGTTTCAGGATTTCGCTATACACGATGGTGGGGTAGTCGGGACGAGCACCGGCGCGGCCGTCGGGCGTGTAGGCATCGTCGCTGCGCTTGCGGCGGGCGGCGGTGTAGTGGTTCACCATCGAGTCCATCGCTCCGGCCGACACGCCAAAGAACAATCGCGGCTTGCCCAGTTTCTTGAAGTCGCGCAGGTCGTCACGCCAGTTGGGCTGCGGCACGATAGCCACTTTGTAGCCATGGGCCTCGAGCACGCGCCCGATGACGGCACTGCCCATCGACGGGTGGTCGATGTAGGCGTCGCCGCTGAACAGGATCACGTCGGCCTGTTCCCAGCCCAGGTGTTCCATCTCCTTGCGCGTGGTGGGCAGCCATTGACCCTTGATGCGGTGGTCGTTATGTCGCTTTTCTTGATTCATATAAATCCACATTAACCCTAACCCCCTAAAACCTAAAGCCTCTCCTTCATCAACGCTTCAAGTTTGAGTATTTCGTCGCGGTACTGGGCCGCTTCCAGGAAGTCCATACGCTTGGCTGCCTCAATCATCTGCGTCTTCAGGCGATCGATGGCTGCCTGCATCTCCTTGGCGCCCATATAGGCGACAACGGGATCGGCGGCAACACCGGCACTGGAGTCAAATTCTGCGGCATAGGGCATGGCCGTAGCAGCAGGCATGGGCGACTGGTTGTGGCGGCTGGGCGTTGTCGGGTGCCGCATGTCGGTGTCTTGGCCGATGATGGCGGTGCGTGCCTTGACGATGGCCGTGGGGGTGATGTTGTGTTCCTCGTTGTACTTGAGCTGCAGCGTGCGTCGTCGCTCGGTTTCGTCGATGGTCTGACGCATCGAGTCGGTAATATTGTCGGCATACATGATGACGGTGCCGTTCAGGTTGCGGGCCGCACGGCCTGCCGTTTGGGTCAACGAGCGGCGGCTGCGCAGGAAGCCCTCCTTGTCGGCGTCGAGGATAGCCACCAGCGACACCTCGGGCAGGTCAAGGCCCTCCCTGAGCAGGTTCACGCCCACGAGCACGTCGATGGCGCCGGCCCGCAGGTTGTCGATGATCTCGATGCGCTCCATGGTCTCGACGTCGCTGTGCATATAGGCGGTGCGTATGTCCAGCTTCTTGAGGTAGTCGCTCAGTTCCTCGGCCATACGCTTGGTCAACGTCGTCACCAGCGTGCGTTCGCCACGCTCGATGCGCAGCTGTATCTCCTCGACCAGGTCATCGACTTGCCCCTTAGAGGGACGCACGACAATCTGGGGGTCGAGCAGCCCCGTGGGGCGTATCAGCTGCTCAGTGATGATGCCTTCGCTCTTGTTCAGCTCATAGTCGGCCGGTGTGGCGCTCACATAGATGGTCTGATGGGTCAATTCCTCAAATTCCTCAAATCGCAGGGGCCTGTTGTCCAGCGCCGCCTCCAGGCGGAAGCCGTAGTGCACCAGGTTGGTCTTGCGCGACTGGTCGCCGCCATACATGGCGCGTATCTGCGGCACGGTCACGTGGCTCTCGTCGATGATGGTCAGGAAATCGTCGGGGAAATAATCCAGCAGGCAGAAGGGGCGCATACCGGGACGACGGCCGTCGAAATACCTCGAGTAGTTCTCAATGCCCGAGCAGTAGCCCACCTCGCGCATCATCTCCATGTCATAGGTCACCCGTTCGTTCAGCCGCTTGGCCTCGGCAAACCGGTTCTCGCGGGCAAAGGCGGCCACCTGATTCTCGCGATCCAGGTCAATTTGGCCCATAGCGGCCTTCATGCGTTCCTTGGTCGTGACAAAGATGTTGGCGGGGAAAATCTTAAATCCCTCCACGTCCTCGGTAGGCAACTGGGTCTCGCTGTCAAGCACCTGGATGCGCTCAATCTCGTTACCCCAAAAGATGACCCGCAGCATGATGTCCTCGTCACTCAAGAAGATATCTACCGTGTCGCCCTTGACACGGAAGGTGCCCATCCTCAGGTCGGCATCATTGCGCGAGTACAGGGCATCCACCAGGCGGTGCAACAGTTCGTCACGCCCTATCTGGTCGCCCACGCGCAGCTCGATGGCGCCGGCGGTGATGTCCTCGGGATTTCCCATGCCATACAGGCACGACACGCTCGACACCACCACGATGTCGCGGCGTCCGCTCAGCAGCGCCGTCACCGTCGAGAGGCGCAGCCGCTCAATCTCGTCGTTGATGGCCAAGTCTTTCTCGATATACTTGTCGGTCGAGGGGATATAGGCCTCGGGCTGGTAGTAGTCATAGTAGGATACGAAATAGTGCACCGCGTTTTCAGGGAAAAAACTCTTGAACTCGGCATAGAGCTGTGCCGCCAACGTCTTGTTGTGCGACAGCACCAGCGTGGGACGACCCGTCCGGGCGATGACGTTGGCCATCGTGAACGTCTTGCCCGAGCCCGTCACGCCCAGCAGCGTCTGATAGGGCACGCCGCCGTTCACGCCGTCGGCAAGCTCGGCGATGGCCTGGGGCTGGTCGCCCGTGGGCGCATATTCGGCATGTAATCGATAGTCCATGGTCGTTACAGTCACGGTTTTTAAAACCGCAAAGGTAATACTTTTTCTTCGAAAAAACTAGTTCTTAGTTTCTAGTCCCTAGTTTCTAGTTCTTAGTTTCTAGTCCCTAGTCCCTAGTTTCTAGTTGCTTCGCGACACCCAGCACCTAACACCTAAAAACTAACAACTAACAACTAAAGACTAACAACTAAAGACTAACAACTAAAGACTAACACCTAACACCTAACAACTAACACCTAAAGACTAACAACTAAAAACTGACACCTAATTCATGACAATGCGCAACCGCGTGTGCGGCCTCAGTGCTGCGATGTAGTTGTTCAGGACGCCCACAGTGAGCGAGGGGAACAGCGCTTCAAAACCGCCCACGACGTCGATGCCCAGCGCCCGCAGTTGCAGGGCACGAAGCCAGTAGTCGTTGGTGCTCAGGGCGCTCTCGTGCTCGCTGCCCATGTGCTGCTTCATCTTGTTGAACAGGTCCTGGCTCACGCCGCTGTAGAAGACCGCCGCGACAGCCTCTTCGGCCCAGATGAGCATGCTGTCCCTGAGCGCCGTGTCGGTCTCAAACTCATAGTTGATCATCCATCGGTCGTGATAGACCGTGAGCACGCCGTTGCAGGCCACGTCATAGGTGCCGTGCTTCTCGTGCCGCAGGTGGGCGAGCAAGGCCGCTCCCACGGCATCGCCCACGAGTTTCATCATCAGCTCGTCGTCATAGCTGTAGCGCTTGTCGCCCATGAGGCTCACATAGACCATCGTGACGGGATTGCGCATCGCCGCCTCGAAGCAGTTATCGACCTGTCCCGTAGCCATCACGGGACGGTAGCCGCTGCCAAGGGTCTCCCGACGGCCGCCGTCGGGCAGCGAAGCCAGATATTTCCTGATCAGGGGCCTCACCTCGTCCACGTCAAAGGCCCCAACTATCGAGAACGAGTAGTCGCCGGCATGGGCCACACGCTGGCGGTAGAGCTCGAGCACCCGCTGGCCGTCAAGGGCATCCACATCGCTTGGCTTGACGGCGCGGTACATGGGATTGCCCCGATAGATGGTGCTGCCGATGGAGTCGCCATAGGCCGTCGTGGGATTGCGGGCCGCCTGCGACAGCTGGGAACGCAAGCGGGCTTTGAGGGCGTGAAAGGCCTCCTCGTCGAGGCTCACGTCGGTGAAATAGAGGTAGCACAGCTGGAGCAGGGTTTCCAGATCGTTGCTGCGGCAGCCGCCCACCAGCTGCTCGTTGGCATCGTTAAGGACAAATGAGATGCCCAGCTGGCGTCCGCTCAACATGCGGTTGAGCTGTCCCGCGGTGTGTCCGCCCAGAGCGCACTGCTCGACCACCTGGTCCATGAGCCGCACGTTCACCGTGGCCGTGTCGCCGCAGGCCCATTCGCCGCCCACGCTGAAGGCGTTGAACAGCACCTCGCCGTGCTTGAACGTGGTGGGCTTGAGCCTGACCGTGGCACCGTTGCCCAGCATCATCGTCGTGACGCCCGTTGCGGGGTCGAAGGACTCGCTAATGATGCTGCCCCCGGCAGGCTCGACAGCCAGCAGCCTGTCGCCCGCTGCCAGGTCGATGTAGGGCGCCTGGGGAGTGCCCATGATGCGGTTAAAGTGGTCGATGACGTGACGCGAAGTGGGGTAGAGGCTGCGGCCTGCCGTCATCGACTGCGGGCCCGAAATGAGCACGCTCACGTTGTCCTTGCCGACGATGGCGCGCAGCCGGGCATTCACCTCGTCGAGCGTGATGCGCCCGACCTGGTCGATGAGCATGCGGGACTCGGCCACCACGCCGGGCACATAGCCGCCGCACGTATAGTTATCGATGTATTCCAGGGCATATTCACGGTTGGTGCGCTTGTCGGCCTCGGCCTGATAGTCGGCATAGGTGGCCACGGCGTTGCGCTTGGCCCGTTCCAGCTCATCGGCGCCGAACCCGTGCTGTGCGGCCCTTGCCGCCAGTGCGACAAGGGTGTCGAGGGCCTCGAGCGAGCGTCCCTCCTTGACCAGTGCCGCCATCGTGAGGGCGTCGCGTGTGCGGGTCACCAGCATGGGTCTGTCATACACCATGCCGTAGTTGACGGGCGACGCCTGCGTGCGTGTCTCCTCGTCGAGGCGCTGCGTGAGCATCTGCTGCAGGAGCAAGGTGACGACGTTGTGGCACAGATAGGCGTGCGTGTTGCGTTGCTCCATGGGCAACTGCGGGTGTTCAAACATCAGATACACCATTGTGCTAGACGCCTCGGGGTCGGTGCTCAAGGCATAGGTGATGCCCTGATGGTCGCCGATGTGCCCCAACTGGGGGTCAATAGGGGTGCATGCTCCCGGGTCGATGCTTCCCAGGGTCTCTCTCACCCTCTGCTCCATGTGCCCGGCGTCGAAGTCGCCCACGATGACCACGGCCTGATGCTGGGGATGGTACCACCGGCGATAAAACGCGAGCAGCTGGCTGCGGGTGACGTGGCGCACCACGCTCATGTCGCCGATGGGGATGCGCTGGGCATAGCGGCTGCCCGACAGCAGGATGGGCAGCGTGTTCTCATACATGCGCATCGTCTGGTCGGCATGCATGCGCCATTCCTCCTCGATGACGCGGCGTTCCTCCTCGATGGCGCGGTCGTCGAAGTCCAATTCGCTGGCCAGGTCCTTGAGCATGAGCAGGACCGTGTCGAGCAGCGCGGCACGGGCCGTGGGCACATGGGCTATCTTGAAGCGCGTGTCATCAAAGCCGGTCGAAGCATTGATGTCGTTACCGTAGGAAACGCCGTTGTTCTGCAGGATGTCAACCATGCTGATGCTGGGGAAGTGGCGCGTGCCCTGAAAAGCGATGTGCTCGATGAAGTGGGCCAGGCCGCGCTCATCGTCACGCTCGACCAGCGAGCCCGTGTTCTGCACCAGCCAGAAGTCGGCGCGTCCTTTGGGCTGCTCGTTATGGCGGATGTAATAGGTCATGCCGTTCTCCAGCCGACCGATCCTCAGTTCGGGATCAACAGGCAGCTGCTCCTCGCGGGCCGCCACGGCTTGCGCCACGGCAAGCACAAGAAGCACCGCCACTAATGTCCTCTTCATCATCTTTTGTCCTGGAATGGTTAAACTTGACGCTGTTGCAAAACTCATTTGACACAACTATAAATTGGCCTACGGCCGAGAAATCAAACAAAATTCAGTATAAAATTCAGTCAAAACAATGATTGATTCTGATTGTGTTCATGGTTTTGTTTCATTTTTCGAGCGAAGCCCGATAAAACCTTTCAGGCGTGAGGTTTGCAACAAGCTCCTGGCGTGAGGGTCGAGGGCGTCACGTGAACAGGTCCTGTTTCTCGGGGTTGGCGATGACGGTGTCGCTGGTGACGACGCAGTCCAGCGGGCGGTCGTGCGGCTCGACGGGCACCGCGTCCACCAGCTGGAAATCGCAGGCCACGCCAAGGGTCGGGCTAGCGGTAGCCGCGAGCAACCGGTCGTAAAACCCCTTGCCGCGTCCCAAGCGGTTGCGCCTGCCGTCGAGCGCCACTGCAGGCACGATGATCAGCTCCAGGCAAGACGGGTCCACGGCGTCGCCCACGGGCTCGCCGATGTGGAACCGGTTGTTGTCGTCAAGGCTCTGCGCCCCGTGGTAGGGCACGATTTCCAAGTCATCACCGGCCACACGGGGCAGATAGATGCTCTTTCCCATCGCCAGCCACCGGTTGACGGCATCGTGAGTGGGCAGTTCATCGGGCAGTGACCAGTAGCACAGGATGTGCTGCGACTGCTGCCACACAGCCATCTTCTCAACCGTCTTGAACACCATCGTTGCCTCGACCTGTCGCACGGCGGCAGGGGTAATGGCCTTTAAATCTTTGATTTGACGTCTTAATTCTTTCTTGGTCATTATGTGCTATAAGTTGATAGTTTTTATTCAGTTTTTAATAGTCCCTAGCCTCAGGACCCGAAACTAGGGACTATATCACTTCATCGTTCTAATCAATCTTGATCAGGTGAATGTGCCCGTCGGGTGTCGAGAAGATGATTTTTCCCGACTGTGCCGAGGGCAGGGGATAGGTGGCAACGACGTCGTCGCCAGTGAGCACCTGAGTCCTGCCGTCGAGCGTGCGCGCCACAACCTTTGAGGCCACGATAACATACTCGTTATCGACCTCGTCCATGCCGACGATGGTCTCATCGTCCCACCAGCGGGGAGCCGTGAGGTTGCCCATCTCAACGACATGACTGCCGTCGAGATCACAGACAAACGCGCCATGACCGCTCACGTAGTACAAGACCCGATTAGCACTGGGCGAGAGCGAAGCCCAGATGTAATGCTCGTCGGGCCCGTTGGGTGCCAGCAGGGTCGTCTCCCCGTTGCGGGTCATGTAGAGCTTGAGGTGACGGTGGGTCAGGACGGGTTGGCCAGCCGTGCCGCTGTCGTAGCCCTCGGCGCCGCGAGAGGGGTCTGCCAGCGTCTTGTGCTTTCCGGTCTTCAGGTCGATAGACTTGACGGATTGACGGCGGCGCTTGTTCTTGAACGACGTCTCGCTATAAACGACCTGTTGTCCGTCTTGGCTGATGCGCACGTCGCTGCCGGTGCCCTGTTTATCGGTGAGCTTGGTGGCTTTCCCCGTAGCCAGGTCCCACTTGACGAGCCCCTGGTGGGTGTCGCTCGACAACAGCACATAATCGCCCTGAGGACTGACCGCTACGGCTTGCATGACTTGGCCTTTTTCGCTCTTGATGTTCAGTCGCTCGATGGAAGTCACGCCTAAGATCTGTGCCTGGGCGCCCATCGCCCAAGCCAGCATCAATATGATGGTTAAAACACTGTTTTTCATCTTGATGATAATTGATGGTTCAACATTTTTACGGTTTAATTCAGCAGTTGGTCGATAAGGGCGGTAACGTCCTCGATGTTGATGTTGCCGGTGGTGTTGACATCGGCAGCCTGCTGGTTGAAGGGCTCAGGATTGCCGCCCAGCAGATAATCGATCAGCGTGGTCACGTCTTCGATATTGACCGAGCCGTCACAGTTCACGTCGCCCGGGAGTTCATCGGCCCCCTTGGTCACAGTGAGCGCACTCCTGGCGGGCGTAGTGGCTTGGTTGTCCTGAGTGGGAATCGAGTAAATGCCCACGTTACCGCCAGCGCACACCAGGTTGCCGCCCCAGTCAAAGGCCATCTGATAGATGGCATTGACGCCGCTGCGGGCATCGGCGACATAGGAAGTGCCGTTGTGGGTCAACGTCGGCGTAGCGCCGTTCCATGTGATGTTATAGAACTGCAGCACGCCGTCGCCGTCGTTGATGACCATCATGTCGTCATCGTTATTGATGGCAAAACCCGACATCAGCGAACCCGTCAGCGAGGGCAGGTCGGCACCCGTGTTGTAAACCACGTTGCCGGCGTTATCAACAAAGATGAGCGAAGGCACACTAGCCAGATTTTGGCCACTGCTCCTGTACTGCATCACCCATGTTCCACGACCACCGTTGTCGGTGATGATGTTGCCGTTGCCGTTGATCATGAGGGCGCCCACGTCAAGGAAATCGTCGGGAGCCTGGTCCCAGGTGGTGAGCAGGCTGCCATCAGGCTGGCCGATGTTGTAGATGCCCACACCATTACCCTTGCCTGAGGGACCGACCACATCCTCGAGGAAAGCATACAGCTTAGTGTCGGCTCCAGTTCCTTGAATCCAAACACCAGGAACCGAACCGCCCACGCTCACACCGTTATTGGTGATCAGACCACTGGAGTTGCGGCTACCGATAAAGAACTGTGTGTAAGCGCCATCCAGGTGGTCAGGATCGGCGATATAAATGCCCGATGTGGCATCACCCCATTCGGGAATATAAATCTTGCCCTCGCCATCCACGGCCAGTCGCATATCGTTGGCCCAAGTGATGCCGCCATTATAAACGGTTGTATTCAACGGACGTCCATTGATGTCGCAGGCATAGATTCCATTGCCGGCATTATTCTTTGCGATGCGCTCGCCCACATAAATCGTGCCGAAATGGCTGCTTTCAGGGCTGCGGTCGATGGCAACGGCGGCACGGGTATAAGAAGCGTAGTTTTCGTTCAGGCGGGTAATGCGGGTAATGGCGTCACCCACAACATTCACGGCCCAATTCATGACCTGACCATTCTCGCCAGGCAACTGGTCCTTCGTCATAGTGATGGAGTTTTCTCCCTCGACTACGTTGTTCAGCTCCATGCGCCCCACTTCCTCGCCGGTTGCGTTATCAGTAAAGATAAGACTGGCCTCACGAGCTGCGGTGTTTACATTAAAGGTGAAGGTGTAGCTGCCGTCATCGTTTTGTGAACTGTTCAGGCCGTAGGCAAAGATACCCTTAACAAATGAGGTGTCAACGGGCAAATCTTTCTTGATAACACTCAGGGCAGTGCGAGCCGGTGTCGTGCTCTGGTTGTTTTCGGTGGGAATCGAGTAAATGCCGATGTTCTTGCCGGCACACACCAGGTTGCCGCCCCAGTCAAACGCCATCTGGTAAATAGCGTTGGCGTTGGTGCGGGCATCGGCTGTAAATGAGGTGCCGTTGGCGGTCAGGACTGGCGTGTTACCGTTCCATGTGATGTCAAAGAACTGTACAACGCCGTCGCCATCGTTGATGACCATCACGTCATTGGTGTTGTTGATGGCGAAGCCAGCGATTACCGAGCCATTGAGCGTTTGCAGATCGGTGCCGCTGTTAAACAGGACGTTACCGTCGTTATCCACAAACACGAGCGAGGGTACTGCTGCCGTGTTCTGTCCCTTGCTGCGGTTTTGGCACACCCAGATACCGCGACCTGCCGGGTCGGCGATGATATTGCCGTTAGTGCTCTGTTCGAGCGCCCCGATGTCGAAATAACTGTTGGGGGCTTGATTCCATGTGGTGAGCAGGTTGCCGTCTGCTTGGCCAATGTTATAAACTCCCACACCATTGCCCTTGCCCGACGGACCGATGATGTCCTCAAGGAAGGCATAAAGCTTCGTGTCGGCGCCATGGCCTTGAACCCACACACTGGGGACAGAACTGCCGACACCATCACCATTTCCATTGGAAATCAGGCCAGAGCTGGTTCTTGTGCCCTCAAAGAACTGCGTGAATGACCCACTAAGGTTGTCGGGATCGGCGATGTAAATACCCGATGATGCGTCGGCCCAGTCGGGAATATAAATTTTGCCCTCACCGTCCACAGTGATGCGGAAACAGTTGCTCAGAGCCTGGCCTCCACGATATGCCGTATTGTTGCGGGGCCTGCCGTCGATATCACAAGCATACAAGCCATTACCGGCATTATTCGAGCCAACGCGCTCGCCCACATAGATGGTGCCGAAATGGCTGCTCTCTGTACTGCGGTCGATAGCAACAGTGGCTCGGGTATAGGTGGCGTTGACGGCATTCAGGCGTTCAATAGTCGTAATCGGATTGCCCACAACATTAACCGACCATGCCAACACTTGGCCGTTGTCTCCGGGCAACTCCTCGGGGGCAAATGCGACCGTGTTGGAGCCTTCAACAATACCGCTCAAGCTGATGCGTCCAACCTCCTCGCCGCTCACACTATCAGTGAACACGAGAGAAGCCTCGATGGGTTCACTATTACAGTCAAATGTGAAGACGTATTTGCCGTTGTCGTCAATGCTGCGGTTCAGGTTATAGGCGAAGATGCCCTTTACGGGTTCATCGGGAACGACGGGCTCCCTGTTGGGAAGATAAAGCACCATATAGGTCGTCTCATTGGCCTTGACGGTGTAGTTACCTTGATTTAAGAGCCCGTCAAAACCCTCACAGTTAACACTGATGGTGTAATCGTTACCGGGAGCCAAACCGTCAAACGCAAAAATGCCGTTGTAATTATCGTCGGTTGTATAAGTGTCGACAAGGGTGCTGCCCTTGTAGAGCGAAACAACGGCACCATTTACAGGGGCATGAGCATCGATGGTTCCGGGGTTGTAGTTATAGAGGCTGTGCTCTAGGCTATTAACGCCATCCTTCACTGAACCCATGATGTAGCCCGTGTTCTCGCCGTTGATGCTGAAATAGTCAGCGGCCCCTCTGGCAAGACGGATGCCCTCTTGGCGGCAGTAGTCTCGGTTGAGCGCACGGTGACGGGCCGGCTGATAGGCGTGGAAATAGCCCTCGACAAGAAATCCGGGCACACCGTGTTTGAGCACTCCCAGGTAGCCGTTATAGACGATGCCCGAGGCTGAATTGGTGCTGTTATCGCTGCTGCCGTAGAAGCTGATATCACCCCTGATATTGGTGGATGTCTTGCTGAAATTACTAGTTGGATCCACTTCATTCATCCAGTGTAGAGGCCAGCTTTTCTGGCACATCGCCTTGCTGCCGCTAACCGATTCACTAGCATCTGTCCCGCGGTAGATGTAAAGCGGATAGTTGGTCGGGGTACCATCGGTCAAGGCGTTGGAATGAATAGAAACGAACATGTCAAAGTCTCCCTCTTCGGCTTCGGCAGCAATGACCGACAGCGGCTTGCTATAGGCGCCAAATTTGTTACCGTCAAATGGATACGGCCCGCTGGCTGTACGGGACATGACGATGTTCTCAGCCTTGGCGCCCATGCGAATGAGCGCCTCTTTCATTTCCAACCCCTTCCATAGGTTGGTGTTGCTCTCATAGAACCCGCATGTATCGGGTCTTCCTGTCGATGCAAGCATCGGATAGGGAATCGTGGCCATGGGACGGTCATCTGGTCCCCAGCCGCCATGTCCTGGATTGATGTAGATACGCACATCATCGGCGCTGTCAGCCATCGCAACGCCGATGAAGCCGACTGCCATCAGTAGCAAAAGTAAAATCCTTTTCATAAACTTCTTGTTATTAGTTTGGAAATATTGAAAAAATAAAACGTGATATCTTCTAACATAAATAATGTTGAAGCATCATTCCTCTAATTTAGCACGATAAGTCCAGCCGTAGAGCCGGTAGATGTCGAAGAGTTGCGGCAAACGGGTCTTAAAATCCTCATAATCCTTCATGTCGGGAGCGAGCCACAACACTTCGGCAAGCGCGGCCATGCGCGGCAGCACCTGGTACTGGACTTGGGGTTCACAAGTGATGTATTCGGTCCACACGTTAGCCTGGGCTCCCAGGATGTGGTGACGCTTGTCGGCGGGAAGTTTATCGGCAACAGGCTCAAAATGATATACCTTTTCCAACGTATTACATCCACCGAAAGCCAAAGGCTCATTCCAGGTGTTGCTCGTCTGATAATAGTCAAAATACAGTGGGTCAACAGGAGTCATAACCACGTCGTGACCCAGTTGAGCACCTTGGGCTCCAGGTTCAGCACCTCTCCACGACATGATGGTTGCTGTGGTGTCAACGTTGCAGCCCAGCAGTTCGTCCCAACCGATGATGCGTTTACCATAATTACTCAAGTAATGCTGTACATGTGTGGTGAGATATCCTTGCAGCAGGGCTTCGGCACTCTGGTTGCCTTCGGCCTTGATACCCAAGTCTCTAATGCGCTGCTGGCACAGGGGACACTGTTCCCAGCGCACCCGAGGTGACTCATCGCCGCCGATGTGGAACATCTCGCCGGGAAAAAGTTGTGCGACCTCAGCCAGCACGTCTTCAATGAATCGCAAGGTGTTGTCTTTACCTAAACACAGGATGTCATCGGTTACACCCCATCGCTGCCACACCTCATACGGCCCACCCGTACAACCTAGCTCAGGATAAGCGGCCATGGCTGCGACCATGTGACCCGGCATGTCGATCTCGGGGATGATGATGATATAGCGGTCGGCGGCATACTGCACGATATCGCGGATTTCATCCTGGCTGTAATAGCCGCCGTAGCGGATGCCGTCGTTCACAGGCGAGTTATGGCCCAGCGTTGTGCCGTCTCGCCAAGCGCCCACCTCGGTCAGGCGCGGGTATTTCTTGATTTCAATACGCCACCCTTGGTCATCGGTCAGGTGCCAGTGCAGGCGGTTCATGCCATGCAGCGCCAGAATGTCGATATAACGCTTCACGGTTTTGACGCCGAAGAAATGCCGCACACAGTCCAGATGCATGCCTCGATAGCCAAAACGAGGGTTTCCTTCAATCTGTGCGGCAGGCAGATAAACAATGGGCGCATGACACACAGGCAACGACTTGCGCAGCACCTGCATGCCCTGGAAGACGCCAGCTGGTGTCTTGCCGGCTATTTCAACGCCTTTAGCAGTAACCGTGATGCGATATCCTTCCTCGTTAAGGATTTTTCCGTCGAGCAGCAAGGTGATGTTATCAACATAGTCACGAGAGTTGCGAGTAGGGCGAATGCTCAAGTGATTCCCCGTCATGTCTTCGATATATTGGCTCAGAAACAGGGCATTGCGCTCCATGTCGCGGTTCCCTGTCGGATAGTTGATGAGCCGCTGCTGGGTGATCGTGAAATCAGCGCTCTTGATGCCGTTGACGGCATCGGGTAAAGGCACCACTTGATAATCGGCACGTGGGACTTGAGCCATACCAATGGCAGTAACCGAGATACAGGCGGCAAGGATAAGCAGGAGTTTTTTCATCTTGATATTTAGTTTGATTGATTTGTTTGGGGCAAATTTACGACTATTTGTCCAAAAGCCAAACATAAAAAAAGTAAAAAAGCAGTATCTTTGCCGCTCGATGAGACGCTTGACCAGACATATCACTTGCATGCTTGCTATCCTACTTGTATCATTAACGGCTATGGGACAGCATGCGGCTGTGACACAGATCACGGGCTTGGTGCGTGACTCGGTATCACACCAGGGCATAGCCTATGCGTCAATTTCGCTCATGGGTACCAACGAAGGCACCTTGGCGACCGACCGTGGCGGTTTCGCAATCAATACCCGTGCTGTTTTTTCCAAACTTCGAGTCACCGCAATGGGCTATAAGCCCAAGGAAGTGGAAATTAAACAGGGGCAGGGGAGTGTCGTGCTCATCGACTTGGTGGCAACCGGTGTAGAACTTGAGGAACTTGTAGTGCACAAGGGCAAGGAGCGATACAGCAAGAAGAATAATCCTGCCGTGGAAATGATCAAACGGCTGCGAGAGCGTCGCGACGATAACGATCCCCGCCGTTTTCCGCACTTTGGATATACTCAGTATGAGCGCATGATGTTGGGGTTTGGCAACCTCAACGACATCATCAGCAAACCTGAAGAACAGGCATGGATCGACGAATATGCCGACACGTCGTTGCTCACAGGCAATCGCATCCTGCCCATCTCCATTAAGGAGACCGTCGCCCGTGACTATTATGGCGATGGCGGCCACAAAAAGATTATCTTGGGTATCCGCAATGCCGGCATCGACGAGCGCATTGACCAGGAAAACATCAAAAAGGTGCTCGACGACTTCATGGGCGAGATTGACATTTTCCAGAATGATGTGGCCTTGCTAACCAACCGTTTTGTCAGCCCTTTGTCTCGCATCGCGGTGGATTTCTACAAATTCTACCTCAATGACACGGTATATGTTGACGGTGAACGATGTGCTGTGCTCAGTTTCGTGCCGTTTACGCCGCAGACTTTCGGCTTTTTGGGCCGTCTCTACGTCTCTCTCGAGGATACCACAATGTTTATCAAACGGGTATCAATGGGCGTCCCTCACGACATCAACCTGAACTACGTCGAGCGAATGAGCATTGTGCAGGACTTTGAACGCGCACCCAATGGGTCGCGTCTCAAGGTGCGCGACGATGTGGAAGTGAGTTTCAAGCTCATGCCTGGCGTGCCCGAGGCTTTTGCGCGGCGGGAAACCTCCTATCGGGACCACAACTTTGAACGCCCCGAGGGTGGCGTGTTCAACTTCAAGGGGGAACAGTCCAGTGGCAGCGGCGTCGCTTTCATGCCCGACGAGTTTTGGCAGGAATATCGTCCGCCTGAGCTGCGCACCACCACTGCTACCATGCAGGGCCTGATGAAGCGCTTGCGCGGCTCAAAGCTTTTCTATTGGGCCGAACAGGTCGTCGTTGTCATGGTCAATGGCTATGTGCCCACGGCACGGGTCAGCAAGTTTGACCTGGGCCCTTTGAATACCATCATTAGCGGCAACTCTCTGGAAGGCGTCAGACTGCGTTTGGGAGGCATGACCAATGTGAATCTGAGCCGCCATTGGTTTGCACGCGGTTATGTGGCCTATGGCACCCGCGACAGGAAATTCAAGTACATGACCTCGCTGGAGTATTCTTTCCTGTCCAAAAAATCCCTTGACCAGGAATTCCCCATCCACAGCCTGAGACTCAGCCACAAATATGATGTGGACAAACTCGCGCAGCACTATCTCTACACCAACCCTGACAACATGTTCCTGACGCTCCGCCGTCACAAGGACGTGAGGATGCAATACCTGCGCACCACGCGCCTGGAATACCGCCATGAGTGGTACAACCATTTCTCGATTGCTCTAGGCATTGAGCATATCATCCACGAGGCCACCCAGTATGTGCCGTTCCAGTATGCCGATGGAACTGCTCGACAGCGTTACACCCAGGCAGGATTCACGGCACAACTGCGCTTTGCTCCGGGTGAGACTTTCTATCAGGCGCGCTCCTACCGCATACCCATCAACATGGATGCACCCATCATAACCTTGACACAGACTTACATGCCCAAAGGCTTTATGGGCAGTCTGCATGAGGTCAACAAGACTGAATTGGGATTACAAAAGCGATTCTGGTTCTCGGCATTCGGCTATGCCGACGTCATCGTCAAGGGCGAAAAGGTGTGGAGCAAGGTGGCATATCCCGACTTATTGATGCCAAATGTCAACCTGTCTTATACCATCCAGCCTGAGAGTTACGCACTGATGAAACCCATGGAATTCATCAATGACCAGGCTCTGTCATGGGATTTGACCTATTGGGGCAACGGTATCCTGATGAACCGTCTGCCACTCATTAAAAAACTGCGCCTACGCGAGGTGCTCACCCTTCGCGGCATTTGGGGCAGCCTCAGCGACAAAAATAACCCCGCTGTGAGCACCGATGTTTTCTGTTTCCCCGATGATGTTCCCTGTCAACCTATGGGCGATAAACCTTACATGGAGGCGGGAGTGGGCCTCGACAATATCCTAACGATTCTGCGCGTTGACTACGTCTGGCGTCTCACTTACCGCGATCATGCCGGTACCGACCGCCATGGTATCCGCATCCAGCTACACTTTAATTTTTAATGCGCAGCATTATCGCTCCGTGAGGTGCTATGTTGACAGGGATAGAAGTGTTCTCTGTTAATGCTATTGTGGTCGTCTGACCGTCACCCAGCAGTTCCTCGCATTTGCAGGTGCCGTGAGGCATCGAAGCACAGTCCAGGGCATGTTGGGGAATATGGATGTATGTATCCACTGCTTTGTCGCCGAAATTTGCGACAATAAGAACCATTTCTGTTCCATAATAGCGCAGATAGGCATATTGGTACCTTGTGTCGAGTGTTTCTTGATTGACATACATCAAATCAAAGAATTGGCCACATGATAGTGCTTTCTCGCTATTACACAGTCCCAAGAATTTGCGGTATAATGCTCTCAGCCGGCGTTCGCTGGGAGTGGGTTTGCCCTGCAGCCAACGACGCAGGGTGGGCAGGCTCCAGTAATCAAAGATGGTGGTGCGCCCGTCGTGACCGCTGTACCCCTCGGCATCGGCAGCGGGTTCGCCCAGTTCTTGCCCTGCATAGAGCATGAACGGCCCCATTGACATCGTGGCGCTCACCACAAGAGCAGGTAAGGCTTTAAACGGGTCACCCAGGAACTGCTGTGAAGCAATGCGTTGCTCGTCATGGTTCTCCAGGAAGTTAAGCATGTTACCTCCAATGCCCTCGACTGTCTGCCAACAGCGGGTCAGATCACTGGCAGGCCAACCGTTACACATGATGCCACGCAGTGTGTCATAGAGCGTCACCTTGTCATACAGGTAATCAAAACCGCCATCAAAGATATAGCTGTGATATAGCGCAACGTCATAAATCTCGGCAATGAAAATCAGCCGTGGGTTGATTGCTTTTATCTGAGCGATGGCCCAATGCCAAAAGGCTACAGGCACCATGTGCGCCATGTCGCAGCGGAAACCGTCCACACCTTTTGCTGTCCAGAACTTGAGAATGTCGAGCATCTTGGTCCACGTGGACGGAACGGGGTCGAAGTGAGTGCTACCGTTCCATGGGTCGATGCCGTAATTGAGTTTCACTGTCTCGTACCAGTCGTCGCGGTTAGGCGAAGCGGTGAAACAGTCGTTGCCGGTGGCTCGAGCAGGAAATTCATGATAGGCGTCGCCACCTTTGCCCAGGTCAACGCCAACGGGAGAGAACTCTTGGCCGGTGATATAATAGAAATTGTTGCTTGCGTCAAAGAACATCATGAGGTTGTCGTCCTCACCCAGGTCCTTGATTCCAGCAGGCTTCGCATCGCTCTCATATTCTCTTGCTACATGGTTGGGAACGAAGTCGATGATGACTTTGAGCCCTGCGCGGTGGGTGCGATCGAGTAGTGACTCAAATTCTGCCATGCGGTTCTTGACGTTCACTGCAAAGTCTGGGCACACGTCATAGTAATCACGGATAGCGTAAGGCGAACCCGCCTTGCCTTTTACCACATGGGGATTGCATGGCTTAATACCCTGGCGGGTATAACGGGTAGCGGTGGCGTGTTCGATAATGCCAGTAAACCACACGTGGGTGGCTCCCAGCGATTTGATGCGCCTTAACAAGGAGTCATCGATGTCGTTGAATTTGCCCACTCCGTTTTGGCTCATGGTGCCGTTGGGCACGCATCGGTCGTTGCAGTTGGTGAACCAGCGCGGCATCAACTGGTAAATAATCGTCTTTTTCTTCTCTTCCATGGTGCAAAGGTAGTGTTTTTTAGAGATTTTCGACTATCTTTGCAGCACATTACACAAATATAAAACAATAAAAAGATGATGATTTCATTCGAGAGCGATTACAATAATGGTTGCCACGAGGCAATCCTGAAGAGACTGATAGAAACCAATAATGACAGGGCAACGGGATACGGCCTTGACGATTATTGCCAGGCAGCAAAAGAGAAAATACGTGCGGCTTGTGGCAAGCCTGAGGCCGATGTGTTCTTTCTGGTGGGCGGCACACAGACCAATGCCACCGTCATTGATGCCATGTTGCACTCCTATCAGGGTGTACTCGCTGTCGAGACGGGACACATCAACGTACATGAATCGGGAGCTATCGAAGCAAGCGGACACAAAGTGCTTACTTTGCCAAGTCATGACGGCAAGATGAATGCTGGGGAATTGGCGCAGTGGCTACATGATTTCTATGCCGACCCCACCTATGACCACATGGTGTTTCCAGGAATCATTTACATCACCTTTGCTACCGAGATGGGCAGCATTTACACACTTGATGAACTAATGGCAATCAGTGACATCTGCAAGGACTATAACTTGCCGCTGTTTATTGACGGGGCTCGTCTCGGCTACGGCTTGATGGCCGAGGGCTGTGACATCACGCTTCAACAGCTTGCCGACCTGTGTGATGTGTTTTACCTAGGTGGTACCAAATGCGGCGCATATTGTGGCGAGGCAGTGGTATTCCCTAATCCAAACGTTCCCGCTCCCGAACATTTCTTTACTATTGTGAAGCAACACGGTGCACTGATGGCCAAGGGACGTCTGCTGGGCATTCAGTTCGACGTGCTGATGCAGGATGGCCTGTATCTCAAGATTGCCCGTCATGCCGTCGAGCAAGCCATGCGTTTGCGCGATGCCTTTGTCAAGAAGGGTTACAAGATGTACAGCGATTCCCCAACCAACCAACAGTTTGTTTTGCTCGACAAGGCGACAATTGAGCGGCTGGAAAAGGACTTCGTCTTTGAACAATGGTACCCTGTGGGAGACATGATGAATTGCCGCTTTGTCACAAGTTGGGCAACACCCCCGAGCGACGTGGACGCACTCATCGCAGCCCTGTAAGGCCATTGATTTTAGCGGTTTTTAACCGCATTTAACTGCCATATCAACAATTTTGAGTACCTTTGCACGTTTTTTAGATAGAGGAGATGGCAGTAATCTTGAACATAGAGACTTCAACCGACGTGTGTTCGGTGGCTTTGACCAGCGAGGGACAGGTGCTGGACCATCGT
>JAEEGF010673113.1_pt1 | contig 20961 bp, 18 predicted proteins | sample 9134171 | NCBI WGS metagenome assembly JAEEGF01 (sample SAMN16246542, study PRJNA631951) | gut metagenome | biome: gut microbiome; feature: rumen; material: AP-attached | host: Bos | place: Iran: Karaj | collected 2018-10 | reverse complement strand
TGTCGCTGTGGATTAGTTCCGAAGGGCAGTACGCCTATGTAGTGGCGGGGGTGATGAGCGACCCCACCGACACCAACACTTTTGTGGCTGTCGATACCGTCCCCGTCGTCTGGGTAGGCGGCATTGGCTATCCCTATTCCCATCACACCGTTAAATTCCTCAACTACATGGGTCCTCACGGCTACATTGCGTTCAAGGGGTCACAGGTAGACTGGCACTCAGACCAGTTCTATATCGACGACATTATCCTCGAGGAGATGTGCCCACACATCGAGAACCTGCAAGTGGACTACTCAACCCTTGGCAGCATCACCATCAACTGGAGCGGCACAGGAAGCCACTACGAGGTGGACATCAAGCCCGACTCCGTCGCCACATGGCCGGACACGCCCATCTCTGTCTCCGATACCACCTACACCTTCACCGGCCTGCAACCCGCCACTATCTATCAGTTCCGTGTGCGGCAGGACTGCACCGCCGACACCTTAGGCCACTCTTACTGGACTGTTGGCAGCTTCGACACCCACAACTGGCCCTGCCTGACTCCCGACAGCCTGCAGGTATACGACATCACCAACTCCACCGCCACCTTCGACTGGGTGCCCGCCGTCTATGGAACCGCATGGCAACTACACATCTGGTTCAGCGGCGGCATCGACAGCATCTATACCGTCGGCAGCCATCCCGCCTCTGTGGGCGGCCTCACACCTAATATCACCTACCACGCTGCCGTGCGTCCGCTCTGCGGCTCAGACAACAATGTCATGGGCGATTGGGGCGACACCATCACCTTTACCACCGATGTCTGTCCCGATGTCGCAGACCTCTCTGCCTCAGTCAACGGCAATAGCGTCACCCTCAACTGGGTGGCAGACCCACTTGCCGAGAGTTGGGAGATAGAATACGGCTTCCAAGGCTTCGACCAAGGTACTGGCACCACTACCACCTCAGCCACTAACACCCTTACCATCGAAAACTTGATAGAAAACATGTCCTACGACTTCCACGTGCGCGCCCTTTGTGATACCGACTGGTATAGCGAAGCATGGACCACGGTCACCGCCACCACCGAGACGCAAGTATTGGAAGACTGCGATCCTATATCCGACCTGACCGTCGCCGATGTGACCGAGCGTTCTGCCCTTATCACATGGACTCCAGGCGACAGGGGCGAGGAGTGGGAGGTAGAGCTGAACGACGCGACGGGAGCCACCCTCCTCTCGACCAGTACCGCCGACCGCCAGTATCAGTTCCTTGGGCTCACCCCCGCCACCCCGTATGTCGCTTGGGTGCGTACCCACTGTGGAGACGAGGATTATAGCGACTATGTCAGTACCAGCTTTGTGACCGCCTCTGCCGGCATTGACCCAATAGCTGAGCCCGTCTGCACAATCCATCCCAATCCCACCAACGGCAACACCACCGTCACCCTCAGCGGAGTGAGTGGCAGAGTGACCATCGCTGTGGTCGACCTTCGCGGCCGTGAAGTAGCCACCGCGACCCTCGACTGCGCCGACAACTGCGCTAAAACGATGGATGTAGACCGCTTGGCACAAGGTGCCTACTTTGTCCGCATCACGGCCGAGAAAGTCAGCATGGTCAGAAAACTTATTAAATTGAAAATTGAAAATTGAAAATTGAAAGTTGGCTGGCAATAATAGTGATCAGTGACCTATGACCTGTGACAAGAAAGCGCTCGTTTCACAGGTCACAGGTCACAAAAAATAAGTGATTAGACAAATGAATGCGGCAGCCAACTTTTTGAATGTGTTAATGTGTTAGTCCTTTTGAATGTGTTAATGTGTTAGTCTTTTTTGATTAACGAATTAACGAATTCTCATTTTCACTAACATTAGGGATTGCACGGGTGAGGAAAGGGTGGTATCTTTGCATTGTATTATTAAATCAATAACAACATGCAACACGATAACAATCAACCTCATGCCGAAAAGCATCATAACCACCACGAGCATCATTTGGCAGGACACTCCCACCACCACCACCACCATACGGCCCATGATATAAAGGAAATGGGGAGTATATACGTGGTGGCAATAGTTATCAATCTACTTTTTGTCGCTGCCGAAGCGGTCGCAGGCTTTGTGGGCCATTCGATGGGGCTGCTGTCGGACGCAGGTCATAATCTGAGCGATGTGTTCTGCCTACTGTTGGCGATGGTGGCTCTGAGGCTGTCGCAAACCCACGCCACAGCGCGCTACACGTACGGCTATCGCAAAGGGTCGGTACTCATTGCCTTGCTGAATGCTATCATCTTGTTAGTGGCCGTAGGAGGCATTGTGGTGGAAAGTATACATAAATTTTCTCATCCCTCTGCAGTCAACGGCGTGCTGATCACATGGACAGCGGCAGCGGCCATCGTAGTGAACGGATTGACCGCCTGGATGCTCTCGCGAAGACAACACGACATCAACACGCGGGGTGCTTTTCTGCACATGCTGGCCGACACGTTGGTGTCGGCGGGAGTAGTGGTGTCGGGTATCGTGATCACCTATACGGGATGGAGCATTATCGACCCTATTATTGGGCTAGTGATAGCAATGGTGATATTGGTATCGACTTGGAAATTGCTGGCGGAGAGCTTGCGGATGAGTATTGACGCGGTTCCCGAGGGAATAGAACCCACAGAGATCATAGCGCTGATGGAGGGGACGGAGGGAGTGGCGGAGGTGCATCACCTGCATGTGTGGCCTCTGAGCACCACCGAGACGGCGCTGACAGCCCATGTGGTGATAGCCGACTGCCAGCAAATGGACGAAATCACCTACCGCCTGAAGGAGCAGCTGCACGCCCACGGTATTGCACATAGCACCTTGGAGCTGGAGACTGCGGCATCACACTGTCACAGCCATAGCTGCTAGTGAGAGTTATTAAATTGAGAATTGAGAATTATCCGGGTGCGGCAGCAAATTTTCAATTTTCAATATACTGGTGTCTCCATTGCCACACAACGAAATTGAGAATTGAGAATTATCCGGGTACGGCAGCAAATTTTCAATTCTCAATTCTCAATTTTCAATTTTATTTGTATTCGTAGTAGAGGGTTTCGACGTAGCGGTAGGAGCCGATGGTCATTTCGTTGGACTTGCTGGTGGGGTAGTTTTTGTTGTTGTAGGTGTAGGTATAGGTCTCGGTCTCGGTGAAGGTTTCGCCGTCTTCCTGAGAGACGAAGGCGATGCCATTGACGTTGTTATGGCTCATGGCGGCGAAGGGAAGGAAGCTGTTGTTTGCCAAGCTGACGGTTTCGAAGAGGTTGTAGAAGGGGTTATTCTTGTCGTCGTAGTTGAAGGCATATAGTATCGAGGAGCCCATGAAGTCGCAGGTTATCTGGATCACATTGCCATCGGCCCACCCAAGGGCGAGATGGAGCACGGTATTGCCTTTCGCGCCCCTCTTGGCGGCTTGGGCGGCAGAGGATTGGGAGACGGCCAAGACGGCAGAAGCCTGCTCGGGTGAGAGGATGAAGCGCAGGGGTAGGATGCGCTCAAACTGGCGCCGCGCCTGCTTGTCCATATCGAAATAGGAGTCGGAGAGGGTGAGGTCGAACGAGGAAATCTTGTCGCCATCGCGGTTGAAGAGGAACGAGGCAATAGTTTCCTTGTCTTCCATCACCGTCATGGACTTGAGGTATTTGCCCTCATACTCGCAGGTGGTGGTCATGTTGACCATGCCAAGAACTTCGCTTTTGACAACGCGATCGTCGCGGTCGTAGGTGAAGAGCTGGGTGTAGACGAGTTCTTGTTCGGTTTCCACATAGTCAGAATCCTCGTAGGGTTCGTAGACGGATTGTTCGTAGTAGAGGATGCGGTCGAGCTGGTTGTCGTTCCAGACCCATTCTTCGGACATGTACTTGGGGTCGATGGACTGAAGCTCTCCGGCGTAGTAGGAGGCGTATTCCTGATACACAGCCTTAAGTTTTTCCTTGGGGTTGAACTTACCTTCCTTCTCCTTGGAGCAGGAGCTGACGCCGAGCAACAGGGCCAGCAGTGTGAGGGTGAAGAGTGTTTTTTTCATGATTAGTGATTGATGATTGGTGATTAGTGATTGGTGATTAGACAAATGAAGACGGCAGCTGATTTTCAATTTTCAACTTTCAATTTTCAACTTTCACGCATTCATGGTTTCCTCTATTTCCTTGACGGTCTTTGGGATGGGTTTGCCTAAGACACGGCAGCCATCGGTTGTGACTAGGATGTCGTCCTCGATGCGGATGCCGCCAAAGTCTTTCCACTTCTCTAGTTCGTCGAAGTTGATATAATCCTTGTTGGTGCCTTGCTGGTGCCACTGGTCGATAAGAGCGGGTATGAAGTAGCAGCCGGGTTCGTCGGTGATGACAAAGCCGGGCTGGAGACGGCGGCCACAGCGTAGGCTGCCGAGACCGAACTGGGTGCTGGGTCGGGTTTCGTCGTCGTAGCCGACGTTAATCTGGCCGTAGTTTTCCATGTCGTGCACATCGAGTCCCATCATGTGGCCGAGACCGTGAGGCATAAGTAGGCTGTGGGCACCATGAGCTACGATATCGTCGAGGTTGCCTCGAAGGATGCCGAGGTCTTTGTAGCCCTGAGCCAGGATGCGGCTGGCGGCGGTGTGGACCTCTTGGTAGGTGATGCCGGGACGGGTGACACGGATGGCCTCGAGGTTGGCATTGAGGACTATCTCGTAGATGGCACGCTGACGGTTGTCGAACTTGCCGCCGACGGGGACAGAGCGGGTGATGTCTGAGCAGTAGCTCATCTCAGTTTCGCAGCCAGCGTCCATGACGAGCATACGGCCAAGCTCAAGCTTGTGGTTGTGATTGTGGTTGTGGAGGGTCTCACCGTGAATGGTCATAATGACGGGGAAGCTGACGGGGCCATTGCCTTTCCAAGCTTCGCCTTGCATGAAGCCTGCCAGCTCGTACTCGTAGCGGCCGGGCATGGCCATACGCATAGCTCCGACGTGCATGTTGTAGGCGGTGGCGATGGCTTTCTCGATTTCGACAATTTCTTCCTCACTCTTGATGCTACGCTGCTTAACGCAGGCGAGGATAAGTGGCATGGAGGCATATTGGGGCACGGCGTCGTATTTGAGGCCCAAAAGCATGCTGAGCTGACGACGGTTGTCGGCACGATAGGGAGGGAGGTAGTGGAATTGAGAATTGAGGACTGAGTGCTTGGAGTCCTTAATAAATTTTTCGAGGTCGGCGAGGCTGCCGCTATTTTCGACACCCACGCTGGCAGCCAGCTCTTTGACGCTGGGAAGAGGACCTGTCCAGATGACATCGTCTATGTCGTAGTCGTTGGCAAAGAGGTAGTCCTTGCCCGAGTCGCAGTCGAGCACACCAATAAGGTCTTCGCGCTGAAGGCCGAAGAAGTAGAGGAAGGTGCTGTCCTGACGGAACCAATAGGTGTTGTCGGGGTAGTTGCAGGGGGCTTCGTGGTTGCCCTGAATGATAATAATGCCGTGACCTACATCTTTGCGCAGTTGTTCACGACGAGCGATATAAGTTTCTTTTTTGAACATGGTATTTATTTTAAAAAGTTTCAGTGTTTGAAAGGTTTGAAAGATGAAAAAGGGTATGCTATCATGGGGTTGTTACCTTTTAACACTTAACCCATTAAGCGAAAGGTGCCTTTTAAACTTTCGTTTGAATTTGCAAAGATACAAAAATTATTCGTACTTTTGCAATCCCAAATCCAAAAAAATAGTTCATTTATGAAAAAGGAAGATTTGAAATTGAACCCTAACCGCTTGGTGGCTTTTCTGGAAAAGCCTATGGCAGAATTCACCAAGGCGGATATCCTCAAGGTCATCGAGGAGTTTGACATCGAGATGATCAAGTTTCGCTATATGGCGAACGACGGCAGGCTGAAGACGCTAAACTTCGTCATCAACAGCCTGGCGCATGCCGACGAGATACTGACCAGCGGCGAACGCGTGGACGGCAGCAGCCTGTTTCCCTTCCTCGAGGCGGGCAGCAGCGACCTGTATGTGATACCCCGCTTCCGGACGGCATTTCTCGATCCCTTTGCCGAGATACCCACGCTGGACCTGCTCTGCAATTTCTACACCAAGGACGGAGAACCCTTCGACATGGCACCCGAATACACGCTGGCCAAGGCGGGCAAAGCCTTCCGCGAGGCGACGGGCGGCATGGAGTTTGAGGTGATGGGCGAGCTGGAGTACTACGTCATTGCCCCCAAGGAGGAGAGCTATATGACCGAAGACCAGCGCGGCTACCATGCCTCGTCGCCCTTCTGCAAGTTTGAGAACTACCGCGTGGAGGCGATGAAGCTGATTGCTGAATGTGGCGGCTTGATTAAGTACGGCCACAGCGAGGTGGGCAACTTCTGCGTGGACGACACGATGTATGAGCAGAACGAGATTGAGTTCCTCCCCACCACGCTCGAAGATGCCGCCGACCAGTTGGTGATAGCCAAGTGGATTATGCGCACGCTGGGCTACCAGTACGGCATCACCGTCACCTTCGCCCCCAAGATTACGGTGGGCAAGGCAGGTAGCGGTATGCATATCCACACCCGCATCACCAAGGACGGCAAGAACATGTATATCGGCGAGAACGGCCTCACCGAGGTGGCTCACAAGGCCATCGCAGGCATCTTGAGCTTGGCTGGTTCGCTGACCGCCTTTGGCGACACCAACCCGACGAGCTATTTCCGTCTGGTGCCCCATCAGGAGGCTCCGACCAACATCTGCTGGGGCGACCGCAACCGCAGCGCTATGGTGCGCGTGCCTCTGGGTTGGACCAAGGGCAGCGGCAACATGATGGCCCACTGCAACCCGCTGGAGAAGAACGACGAGGTGGATTTCAGCTACAAACAGACTATCGAGCTGCGCACCCCCGACGGCAGCGCCAATGTGTACCTGCTGCTGGCGGGTATGACGGTGGCCGCTCGTCATGGCTTTGAGATGGAAAACGCCATCCAGTATGCCAAAGACCGCTATGTGAGCGTGAACATCTTTGAACATGAGGATGTGTTGGAGCGTCTGGACGTGCTGCCCGACAGCTGCGCCGCCAGTGCCGACCTGCTGGAACGCGACCGTGCCATCTACGAGGAGAAGGGCATCTTCGCCCCCGCCCTTATCGACGGCATCATCCAGCAGCTACGCTCATACAACGACCGCACACTGCGCTCGGAGATTGGCACCAACCCGCACAAGATTCTCGAATTGGTGGAAAGCTTTATCCACTGCGGATGATTGGCATACTCACTATCGTCATAACGTAATACCGAAATAACGTAATACCAATTAACAAATCATTTATTAATCAAAAAAATCAAACAAAATGAAAAAAACATTGTTTTTGGCCTTATTGGCCTGCGTCACCATGGTGTTCACCTCTTGCAACAAGGAAAAAGAACTACCCGGCACCAGCTGGAAAACCCACACCGTGATTGACCAAGACATGAGCATGGAAGGCATCACCGCCCACATCAACATGGTAATGGATGCCACGATGAAGTTCACTGATGCCACCAAGGGCACCATGGATATGACCACCAGCGGCTCGATGTCGGCTATGGGCATGACTATGCCTATCGACACTGAAGAGGAGACTATCACCTTCACCTACACTTTCGACGGCGAAGCTGGCACCCTGACCTCTACCGACGAGGATGGTGAAACCGAGACTATTCCCTTCACCTATAACAAGAAGGATAACACTATCGTTATCTCCCAGACCGAGCGCGACGAGGAGACTGGCATGGAGATGAAATTTGAGATGGTGTTCACCGAGGTGAAATAATGCCAACCCTCTATCTACTGATTGGCGGCAACCAAGGCGACCGCCGACAGATGATAACAGAAGCGACAGACCTGATACGGCAGCGTATCGGGTCTGTCGTTGCTTGTTCAAGCCTCTACGAAACAGCCCCTTGGGGAACATTCCACCCAGATGATAATCCTCAGGGCTTTTATAATCAGGCTTTGCAGGTAGAAACCACCCTATCCCCACACGACGCTCTCAAAGAGGCGTTGGACATAGAGCACCAGCTGGGAAGGAGAAGGAAAATTGAAAATTTAAAATTGAAAAATGAAAATTTGCTACCCCACCCGGATAATTCTCAATTCTCAATTCTCAATTCTCAATTCTACTCCAGTCGCCCAATCGACATCGACCTTATTCTCTACGACTCTCTTGTAGTTGACACTCCCGACTTAACTCTGCCACATCCCCGGATGCATCTCCGTCGCTTTGTGCTTACACCCTTATGCGAAATTGCACCCGACATAGTACACCCCCTTTTCAATAAAACCATATCGCAACTTCTAAACGAATGCACCGACAACTCATCCTGCTCCTGCTGTTAATTCCCTTGGGATTACGCGCCCAACATACCGTCAGCGGCACCATTACCGACAAGGCGACGGGCGAAACACTGATAGGTGCCACCGTGCTCGACACCCGCAGCGGCAAAGGCACCACCACCAATGTCAACGGACGATACACCCTCACCCTCAAGGACAATACCGCCACCCTCCGTATCACCTATGTGGGCTACGAAGCCATATACGACACCCTCCAGCTGAAAGGGAACCCCACCCGCAACTACCAGCTACGCCCTAGCATCCAGCTGAACGAGGTTATTGTGAGGGCACAGCGCATCAACTCACGCGAATCGTCCCAGATGTCAGCCATCGAAATGCCTGTCGAGCAGCTGAAGGCCGTCCCCGTACTATTTGGCGAAGCCGACATTATGAAGGCCATCCAGCTACTGCCCGGAGTGCAGAGCGGCAACGAGGGAACAGGTGGAATGTATGTGCGTGGCGGTGGACCCGACGAAAACCTATTCCTCTTGGACGGCATACCCCTTTACAACGTAAACCATTTGGGTGGCTTCTTCTCCGCCTTCAATGCCGACGCGGTGAAGAATGTGACCCTTTACAAAGGCAGTTTCCCTGCCCGTTTCGGAGGCAGACTCTCGAGCGTGCTGGATGTAACCACCAACAACGGTAACGACAAAGAGATACACGGCAACGCCTCACTCGGTTTTATCTCTGCCAAACTGAATGTCGAAGGTCCTATCGTACCTGAAAAGACCACTTTCTGCTTCTCGGCACGACGTACCTATGCCGACTTTATGCTGAAGCCGCTGGTGCAACGTCTCGCTACCGATGTGGACGGCAAGACCAAGTTGGTAGCAGGCTACTACTTCTACGACCTCAACGCCAAAGTCACCCATAAGTTCTCGGACAAAAGCCGCCTCTATGCCACCTTCTACCACGGAAACGACGACGTCTATACCAAGGTGCGCACCGAAAGCAGCTTGGCAGAAGACCAATACCTCGACTATGCCAACAACTGGGGCAACACAATGGGAGGCATACGCTGGAACTATGTGTTGGGACCCCGCCTGTTTCTCAACCTCTCAGCTTCCTACACCCGATACCATAACCGAATGACTGTAGGAATAGAGAAAGATGCCATCCTCGACGACGGCACAGAACAGGTGTCGACTATCAAGGGCGACTACCTCTCTACCATCGACGACCTCACCGGCCGTCTCGACCTCTCGTACACCCCCACTCCCGACCACAACATCCAGTTTGGCACCTATTACACCCGCCACAGCATCCGCCCAACTGTGGCAAGCGGCAGCATCGACTACTTTGACCAGATTCAGATGAACTCCGCCTGGCAGATAGACACCATGTTGCACGAGGACACTGTGCGGGCCAACGAGATAGTCCTTTTTGCTGAGGACGATTGGAGTATCAGTGACGTATTCAAGCTCAACTATGGCTTACATATCAGCGGATTCGGTGTCGAGGATGTCTTCTACCCCTCTGTCCAACCCCGCATTTCTGGTCGAGCCCTCTTGGGCGACAACCTCTCTTTCAAAGTGGGCTATGCCTACATGTCGCAATACATGCACCTACTATCTACCACCAGCGTCAGCCTCCCCACCGACCTATGGGTGCCCTCCACCCGCCGCATTTCTCCCATGACCGCCCATCAGATGGCCGTCGGCATTTGCTACAATACCGACCTCGGAGTCGACCTCTCGTTAGAGGGCTACTACAAGCACATGAGCAATATCATTGAATACAAGGATGGAGCCACTTCATTTGGCACTACTGTAGGCTGGGAAGAATTGGTCAACATGGGTGACGGATGGACCTACGGTGTGGAATTCCTTGCACAGCGCAACTATGGCGACCTCACCGGCTGGATAGCATACACCTGGAGCCGCACTACCCACCTCTTCAATCGCCCCGGTCAGGAACTCAATAACGGCAACCCATTCCCTGCTAAATATGACCGTCGACACGACTTCTCCATCGTTTTGACATATAAGATTAACAAAAAGATAGATGTCAGCGGCACCTGGGTGTTCAGCACGGGCAACACCGCCACCCTCGCCATGGAGAGATACCCCGTTGCCTCCGACGACCCCGATGCCTACAACAGTTCACCCAACATGGGCAACACTTTATCGCACGTCAGCAGCCGCAACAACTTCCGGATGCCCAACTACCACCGCGCCGACATCAGTGTCAACTTCCATCGCACCTTCAAACAGCGCAAGAGCTCCCTGCCCGACAACGAGGGCGAGCACCCCACTGTCTGGCGTCCCAAGATGCGCCGCACTTTCAATATCAGCGTCTATAATCTCTACAATCGCGCCAACCCCTACCTCACCTACACTAGCAGCCAACACTCCTACCAGGGTTACAACAAGGCGCTTGTGCAGCTCTCCATATTCCCCATCCTACCTTCTATTGCCTATACCTTATATTTCTGAACCATGAAACGATATATCATTATACCCATTCTGCTTCTCACCCTTGTCTCGTGCGAGAAGGTCATCCCATTCGACACCTCCATCTCTCAATCCGAGTTGGTACTCAATGCCGTTCCCTCTGCCGAGAAGCAGCTCTTTGTCTACTTTGCCCACACCCTTTTCTTCCTCGACTCAACCAACAACCAACCGATATCAGACGTGGACATGGTGGTCAGCATCAACGGTGTCGACTACCGACCCACTTCTGTCGACCGTTGCAAATACTTCTTTGACTACACCTTACAGGAGGACGACAGCCTAGCCATCCGCATCCAAACCAATGACCGCACCGTCACCTCCCATACCACCGTCCCACGCCTGCCACGCATCAGCCAGCCCGTCGCCTATACCAACGACTCAGGTGCCTTTCATCTCCTTATCGTCAACTTCAACATCGACGACTATCCCAACTACAAAGACTACTACTGCATCACTCTACGCCAACGCGATAGCGGTAGCCGTTACAGCCCCTATTTCGAGCGCTACGACACCATCGACACCACCTATGCCACTTTCTTCCTCTGCAACGACAAAGACCTCGTCGACCCTGCCATCTCTAGTCTTATGTCCGTGCAAGGGTTTTCTCCATTCGTCCGTCTGCTCAGCCCCGACGACAATATCGATGGCACCAACCACAACACCACTCTCACCCTCATCCGCTTGACCGACACCAACGAAGTCGCCCCTTACCTGCATGAGTTCACGCTCGACGTCGAGACCGTCAGTCCCGACAGATACCGCTATCTAAAGAACCTCGACAACGCCACCAGCCCCTTGCAGCTTATTACCGAACCTCCAGCGGTCTACAGCAATGTCAACGGAGCCCTAGGCATCTTTGCAGGCAACGCAAGGCGCACCTTCCCCCTCATCTCATTCACCGAAGGCACCCTGCCCCCACCCAATCAAGACTAGCCCATGCGAATCTACCTCTTAGGCTACATGTATAGCGGGAAGACTACCGTCGGTCACCGCCTTGCTCATCAGCTAGGCTATCAGTGGCTTGACCTCGACCAGGCGTTTGAATACACCTACCACACTTCTATCCCCATTTTCTTCAAACGCTACGGCGAAAAGGCTTTCAGGCAGTTAGAACAAAAACTGCTACACGGTACAGCCAGCCTCGACAATGTAGTCATTTCCACTGGTGGCGGCACCCCCTGTCATTTCGACAATATGCAGTGGATCAACCAGCATGGCAAATCTGTCTATTTCGACGTCACCGTTGAGACCCTCCTTCGCCGTGCGGCACAGTCAAAAAAGCCACGTCCCATCCTTGCCGGCATGACCGATGAGGAACGTAGCCTCTACGTCCGTGAGCAACTCTCACAAAGGTTGCCCCATTATCAAAAAGCCCAGATTATTTTTCCCGCCGACGACCCTGACCTAGATCGTCTGGCACAACTCCTTGTGCCCTCTATTTCTTGATGCGGTGCAGACTGCATGAGAGCAGCTCACGATTGTCGTCATACAAGTGCAACCCGTTGCCCTCACAATACCGCCACACCTTGCACTTAGCACACTCACCCTTTCTCGCCCAACGGCGGTCGCGATAGGGCTCAAAACCATTCTGCCACACCTCCCACAAGTTGTCCTTGTAGATATTGCCCTGATGCAGATTGCTACGGATGCTGGTGCAACCCGAAATACTGCCATCGCACAGCACCGACGCCACCTCAATGCCAGCCCTACAATAATAGAAGCTATCCCTTACCTGCCGCTCGTAGCTTCCCAGATAGCCCTCGCAGGCATAGCTGCAATACATACGACCCTCTTCGCGCGTGCGTTTCACAAAATCCAGCACTCCTGTAAACTGCTCGTCCGTGAGCTGCAACTCGGGGTCGTGAGCGGCACGTCCCATCGGAAAGATGGAGAAAAGCCGCCATCGACGGCATCCTAGCGAAAGCAGGTATTCTTTTATCTCCTCCAACTGATTGTAATTGCGGGGATTTACGCAGGTCACCACATCCCACAGCAGGTCGTTCGTCTGCCCTAGCAGGCGGATGGCACGGCTGGCGTTGGCAAAGCCTCCTCGCGTCTGGCGCATCCAGTCATGCGTCTCTTCTAAACCGTCGAGGCTCACTGTAATCGAGTGCATTCCACTCCGCAGTAGACTATCCAGCCGCTTCTCGTCCAGCAGGTAGCCATTGGTCACCATCCCCCAAGGGAAACCCCTGCGGTATAGTTCTAGTCCGCAGGCATCAATGTCGGGACGCAGCAGAGCCTCGCCTCCAGTAAAGATGACAAACACCTTGTGTGGGTCGACATGAGGCGTGATATCGTCAATTGCCTTGAAAAAGTCGGCCGCAGGCATGTCGGGTGTGGTGCTGCTCACCTTGCAGTCACTCCCGCAGTGCCTACAATGCATATTACACCGCAACGTACACTCCCAAAAGAGCGTCCGTAAAGGATGCAGCTGTGCCTGATTGTGGCGATATTGCCGCCAAATCTCCTGCTTCAGGTCCACTTCTTAGCGCTTAGTTCCTACTTCTTACTTACCGTGATGTCTACATCCTTGGTACGCGTGCCCATATACCAACCCTTGCGCTCTCCGTTTTGGTCGGCCTCAGTAAAGCGGATGTCGATCATCTGGTCCTCATAGACACCGTTCTTGCTACCATCGATGTCGCGCACTATCACACGCTGCACATCGACCGGTACATCCTTCACATGGCACTCAAAGGCACCCTGGGCATCAGTCGTATCCGACGACTGCTTGATGTACTCTTGCACATACGGGTTCTCCTCGTCCATGTGGTCGGGTGCAATGTCGACCGTCTGGTTGACCAAAATCACCTGCATACCTTTCACCGGCTCGCCCTGCGGGTCAATGACGCGTCCTTTCACCACAAAGTCCATCGTAGGCACACCGTACATCAGCGCCATATCGTTGCGAGGGGTAGGCTCCACCACTGCATCGTCGCCATCCTTCACAGGTTGCTGCTCAGTTGCGACATCCTTGGCAGTGTGGCATCCTGTCAAGCCCAAAACTCCCATGGCACTCATCAGTAGCCAGTCTTTCAGTTTAAGAAAACGAATCTTCATATATTTTTTACAGTTTAAAGTTTACAGTTTAGAGTTTAAAGTAGTTGAAAAAGGGTTAAAGGGTTTATTGTTGATACGTTGATTTGTATTGTCTAATCACTAAATTCTCAATTTTCAACTTTCAATTTTCAATTCCTCAGCTGCACCTTCACGCTCTCGGCATGCACCTTTTCAAACAACTCCTCTACAAAGTCGGGGTTCATCCCACAATCCTCTGCCATCTGCCGACGCTGACGGAGCAGTTGCTCCCAACGTTTGGGCTGGTACACTGCCAGATTGCCACGTTCTTTCACTTTGGCAATTTTCCCCACTACCTCCAGCCGAGCAGCCAACAAGCGCAGCATCTCACTGTCCAACAAATCAATCTGTTCACGCAGCAGTCGCAGCTGCTCATCGGCTACGGTGCTGTCGGTCTGCCGCACCTCGAGCGATTTCAGCACCTGTTCCAACTCTGCTGGCGTAATCTGCTGTCCTGCGTCGGTCAAAGCCTGGTCGGGGTGAGGATGCACCTCCACCATCAAACCGTCCAGACCCAAGTTCATGGCCGTCTGCGCTAGTGAGGCTACCAAATCTCGCCGCCCCGCTATGTGGCTAGGATCGCATAATATAGGCAGCTCTGGCTCCAGCCTCCGCAGCTCAATAGGTACTTCCCAAAGAGGCCGATTACGGTAGTCACCATTCTTATACAAGTCAAAACCACGGTGCACGGCCATAAGTTCCTTCAAGCCCACCTGCCGGCAACGCTCCAACGCACCAATCCATAACTGCACGTCGGGGCTGGGGGCATTCTTCACCATCACTCTCATCTCTGTTCCACGCAAGGCCTCTGTCACCTCCTGCACAATGAAGGGATTGGCTGTAGTGCGGGCGCCAATCCACAGGGCATCCATACCATAGCGCATAGCCAGCTCCACATGTTCCGGGCGGGCCACCTCACAGCAAAACCTCACCGCAGGGTGGGCCGCCTTCTGCTCTGCAATCCAACGCAAGGCCTGTTCGCCCATGCCCTCAAAACCGCCTGGATGGGTACGTGGTTTCCACACCCCACAGCGAACCATCTGCACCTGTGGCACACGTTCCAACGCCTGTACCACCTCGGCCAGTTGCTCGTGGCTTTCCACGCTACAGGGACCTGCCACAATATAGGGTCTTGAGACTTCCATAACTTAATAACGCAATCAAGCCCGTTTTATTTCTTACTCCATAAAAAAAAGGCATATCCCTAAACAGGAAATGCCTTCTGATAAGTCGATTTCTACTATTTACTATTCGGCAGTCTCGGGGATAACCGAAACATAGGAACGCTGCAGACGTCCCTTCTTGAACTCGACAACACCGTCGCACAGAGCATAGAGAGTATGATCCTTGCCCATGCCTACATTCTTGCCAGGATTGTGGACGGTACCACGCTGACGGATAATGATGTTGCCGGCGACACAATGCTGACCGCCAAAAATTTTAACGCCTAGACGTTTGCTTTCGGATTCACGACCGTTACTGGAACTACCAACACCTTTTTTGTGAGCCATAATTTTGTATTTTTAAACGGTTTTACATTGAATTAGTTGATGCTGTCAATCTTGATCTGAGTCAGATAGTCACGATGACCATTCATCTTCTGGAAACCCTTACGACGGATTTTCTTAAAAACCAACACCTTGTCGCCCTTAAGGTGGCGAATGACGGTGGCTTTCACGTTTGCACCGGCAATGTAAGGCTTTCCAACCTCGATGTTGCCGTCATTGTCTTTAAGCATCACGGTGTCAAAAGTAATCTCGCTACCCTCGTCATTGTGTAGACGGTTCACGAAGACCTTCTGATCTTGAGCGACCTTGAATTGCTTTCCTGCGATTTCTACGATTGCGTACATTTTGTTATTTATGTTTAGTAATTGATTTATTGCATGTTTAGCGACATATCATGCCTACGAAACAGACTGCAAAGATACAACTTTTTTTTCATTCCACAAACTTTTTTCCACATTTTCAACTTTTTTCACCTTTACCACACGTTCCAAAACCCTCCTCATATCCCACCACACGTGCATTCCTAACGCTCCATTCTCCAATCAACCAAAGCCATTCCCGGCCCTCCTCCTCCAAAATTTCAGTATGCTATCGCCCTGCCTATATCTGACATTCGATCCTTTTTCACCCCTTAATCGTTCCTTTTTCATTTCACAGAGCGAACAAGACATGGTCAGAAATCGTAAACCAACTAAATATCAGCCATATGCACACTAAAACTAAGAATAATTCATACCCTTAGAACGGAAGACCCCTGCTCTTGAATCCTTTTTCAGAAATAGTTGTCAGGATGGGAAAAGAAATTAGCGTTTGAGGTGGTAGACCACTTCGTTGGCATTGCCGCAGCAGTCGGTGAGGAAGATATTGACGTCGAGATTCTTCACGCTGGACGACACTTGGTCGAGGGCTATACTGAGAGTGGCGGTCTTACCATCAAATTCACCCAGCACCCATTCATTATTAATGAAGCAGCGATATTCGCGCACACCGGAGAGGTTGTCGCCCATCTTCAGGTGCAGAGCGGAAGCTGTGACTTTGCCACCAGGTTTGAAATTGATGGGCTTGACATAGGGAGCCGAGGTGTCGGAGGCAACAACGAAGTTGCCGAAGACTCGCACGTCAGCCTCAAGCCAGCGGCCAGGCTTGCCCTCGATGCGACGCTCTACCACTCGAGTGGGAAGGGCAGAGAGTTTCTCGTCGCGCAAGGTGCAGAGGACGAGCTGAGTCGGTTCATAGCCAATCACTAGCGGAACTCGAAGCTGCCAAGTGCGGTTAGGCGGATAGGGGCTCTTCCATGGTTTGACAGTATAAATGGGCGATATGTAACGGCGGTCTTTCTGCAGGCCGTGCAGCAGGAGGTCGTCGTAATAGAGCATATTGGCAGGCATGTCGATCTGATAGTCACCTCGACTGACGCTGAGAGGCCAACGGACAGTAAGGCTGTCGGAGAAGAGGTGGTAAGAAGGATGCTCCGGCACATCGTGCATGGGGACGAGGGTCTCGAAGCGGTTACGTACATAGAAACACTTGACCGCCTGGTTGCCATTATAGTCGGTGACGGCAACAGTGATGCGATGGAGGGTGGTGTCGCTGTCAATAAACCCGATACTGCCGTCACCAAAGGTACGGGCAGGACGCATGGGGTCACCGGGCAGACGGCGGGTGATGATGTAGGGTTCGCGGGTGGCGAGATAGTGGTCGTAGTCGAGCTGGGCATTGACGGAACGGCTGTCGACAAAGACAATTTTGTCAACCCCATATTGGAAGAAGTGCTTGCCGTCGACCCAGATGTCGAGATGTTCATAGCCGTTGCGCAAAGTGGAGCCTTCCGACATGTCGGTGGCATAAACTGAGATATAGAAACGGCCCAGGACGGGGATAGGATTGTAGATGGAGCCTAGGCGACGGAACTTGGTGGACATGTCGACCTGCATGGGTGCCTTGGTTCCGTTGATACGGCTGTTCTTGTCGACCGGTATGAGACGAATGCCCCTTATGGTAGGGCGAATGGTATCGGAGAGACTCAGACCGTAACGGAGTGGATTGAGGGTCTGCTGGGTGCGGGTGTCACGCACTTCGAAGTGGAGGTGGGGACCGCCGCTCATACCCGAGTTGCCGGCATAGGCTATAAGGTCGCCTTTGTGGACAGGAAGCATTCCCTCGGCGATGGTGGTATCGAAAGCATAGCCCTGAATGCCAGCCTGTATTTTGCGCACCGCACGCGCTATAGCCCCATTGTAGCCGTCGAGGTGCAGATAAACTGTAGTAATATTGCCTGCATGGTTGATGTAGAGCATTTTGCCACCATCATAAGCCGAGATGCGCAGCCGCGACACATAGCCGTCGGCAGGAGCGTAGACCGGCGTTCCAACCCCCTCGTCGCCCCCAACACGGAGGTCAAGTCCTCCATGATAATGATTGGTACGTACTTCGGCAAAGGTGCCCGACGGAGCAAGTGGGAGGTGCAAGGGCGAAGCCAACTGAGGCGGCTTGTTGGATTGCGCCGAAGCAGTGAGAGACAGAATTGCAAGTAGGATTATGATAACGATATTCTTCATAAATCAGTGACCAGTGATTAGTGATTAGACAAATGAAAACGGCAGCCAACTTTCAATTTTCAACTTTCAATTTTCAATTATAAAAAAGGGGTTAACTAATTAATTCACGGGCGGTTTGCAAAGCGGCCGAGGTAGGTGGATTGGAGGAGAGCATGACAGCTATCTCGGTGATACGCTCGTCGAGGGTGAGGGGTCGGATATGGGAGATAGTGCGGTCGCCCTCCAAAGCCTTGGCCACCTTGAGGTGTTGAGAAGCCTTGGCAGCAATCTGTGGGAGATGGGTGATGGCGATTACCTGCATGTGCTGAGCCATCTGGCGCATGATGGAGCCTACGGCCACTGATATATCACCCGAGACACCGCTGTCAATTTCATCGAAAATGATTGTGGGAAGGAGGTTGCGTTGGGTGACAATAGACTTGACAGCCAGCATCAGACGCGAGAGTTCGCCACCTGACGCCACATCTGCCAACGGACGCAGGTTGCCTCCCTGATTGGCATTGAAGAGAAGACGGACTATATCGTGTCCCATAGAGCCATAGTCGGCAGCAGGAGCAATATCAACTACGATACGGGCGGCTGCCATACCCAGTTGCGATAGAACGGGAAGCAATTGCTGCTCCAAGAGATGCCCAGCCTGTTGACGACAGGATGTGAGGCTGTCGGCTGCACGCGGCATGTGGGCAAATACATCATCGACACGTTCCATCACTTGACGGATACGGTCGTCGAGATTGTCGGCCTCCTGCAACTGCTGGTCGAGACGCTCTTTCACCTCGAGGAGGGCTGGAATGCTATCGACCCCATGCTTTTTCTGGAGTCGATAGATAAGATCGAGACGCTCTGTGACAAACGCCTGACGTTCGGGAGAGTACTGTAGACGGTCGTCGAGAGAGGCAGCATCGGAAAGAAGATCTTGAAGCTCAATAATGCAGGAATCAAGACGCTGATGAAGAGTTTCGATTTCGCTATGGTAAGCCGTGATATGAGCCAGACTGCCCTTGGCAGCAATAAGCCGAGCCACAGCACCTTCGTCGCCATCGCACAAGCCATTAACGACCGACAGGCTTTCTTTGATGGTGCCTGTGTGCTCCAACAGGCGGGCTTCTTCTTCTAAAAGCTGCTGCTCGTCGTCACTCAGGTTGGCAGCCACGAGTTCATCAAAGAGAAAACGGTTGTAGTCGTGCATCTTGCTATTCTCGGCATCCTGCGCAGTGAGCTGCTCCAACTCATGTTTCAGATCCACATATTCACGATAAAGGGCCTGATACTGAGGCAGTGCTTGTCCATCGGAAAAGGTATCGACCAACTGGGTCTGGAAAAGACTCTCGGTGAGGGTAAGTGTCTGATATTGGGAATGAATATCCAAAATATGAGGAGCTAGTTCTTTGAGGAACTGCAGATTGGCGGGAGAGTCGTTGACAAAGGCACGACTCTTGGCAGAGGGAAGTATTTCGCGACGTAGGATGAGGAGGTCGTCATAGTCGGCATCGTATTGTTCGAAAAGAGGTTGCAGTCCTAGATGGGAGATATCGAAGGTGGCTTCGACCAAGCATTTTCGCTCACGGTCGTACAGCACCTGGGTGTCGGCACGCTGCCCGAGCAGCAATCCCAAGGCACCGAGCAGAATGGACTTACCCGCCCCCGTCTCGCCAGTGATGACGGTGAAGTTTCCATCAAAAGTGATGTCCGACTCGCTTATCAGCGCATAGTTCTCAATATGAAGGGTCTTGAGCACGGTAGAGAATAGAGGTTTAAGGGTCTGTAATATTATCTAATTCGTTTATGCAAGCAAAGGCAATATGCGGTTCAGTCCGTCAACTAGGGCGTCGACATCCTTCTTAGTGGTATAGCAAGCAAAGGAGGCCCGAACAGTGCCAGTAATGCCATAGCGGTCCATTATGGGCTGGGTGCAGTGGTGACCCGTGCGGACGGCGACACCCACCTTATCAAGCAGTGTGCCCACATCGTAGGAGTTACAATTGCCCACCAAGAAAGAGATGACACCTGCCTTGTGGGGTGCAGTGCCGTAGATGCGTAGGCCTGGTATTTTCAACAGCTTGCGGGTGGCATAGTCGAGTAGTTCAGCCTCATGGCTGGCTATTTTGTCAAGGCCAACCCCCTTCATAAAGTCGATGGCAGCCCCTAGGCCTAGGACATCGCCCACCGAGGGTGTGCCTGCCTCAAACTTGAACGGGAGCTCGTTGTAAGTGGTCTTTTCAAAGGTTACATCCTGTATCATCTCGCCACCGCCTTGATAGGGGGGCAGTTCGTTGAGAATCTCCTCGCGGCCATACATGACACCCACGCCCATAGGGGCATACATCTTATGGCCTGAGAAACAGTAAAAGTCACACCCAATATCCTGAACATCGACAGGCATGTGTGCCACGGCTTGTGCACCGTCGATTAGCACAGGCACTCCATGACTGTGGGCTATGGCGGTTATCTCCTTCACAGGATTAATGGTGCCCAAGGTGTTGGACACATGGTTGCACGCCACGATACGAGTGCGGACAGTGAAGAGGCTTTCATACATTTTCATGTCGAGCACACCTTCGTCACTGAAAGGTATGACGCGCAGGCGCGCCCCTGCCCGCTCACACGCCAGCTGCCACGGCACTATGTTGGAGTGGTGTTCCATGCCTGACACAATCACCTCGTCGTGAGGTTTCAAGTACTTCCACCCAAAGGACGATGCCACGAGATTGATACTCTCGGTGGTGCCACGGGTGAAGACCACCTCACGGTGACTACGGGCATTGATGAAACGTTGCACCTGCCGGCGCACCGCCTCATAGCGTTCGGTGGCCAGCGTAGCCAGATGATGGGTACCACGATGGATATTGCTGTTGAGCGTGAGGTAATAGCGGTTGAGCTCATCCGTCACTTCCTGCGGCTTCTGCGTAGTGGCGGCATTGTCGAGATAGACTAACGGCTTATCGTATACCTTTGTATCAAGAATAGGAAAATTCATCTATCAAACCTTTCTAAATAAATCAACTTTCAGTTCTATAAATAACATAC
>JAEEGF011958703.1_pt1 | contig 20963 bp, 12 predicted proteins | sample 9134171 | NCBI WGS metagenome assembly JAEEGF01 (sample SAMN16246542, study PRJNA631951) | gut metagenome | biome: gut microbiome; feature: rumen; material: AP-attached | host: Bos | place: Iran: Karaj | collected 2018-10 | reverse complement strand
CCAGCGCCGCGCGCACGTACTTTGCCGTGAACGCGATGTGCCCATGCGACGAACCGATCTTATGCTTCATTGCAACCATCCTCCTTTTAGAGACAGCATCAACTTTTGACATCACAATTTTATCAAAATCCGCGCCGCCGTTGCAATGGCAAACTGCAAAACAGGATTTTCGGATTTTCGAGGAAGACGCCAGTCTCCTTCCCGTTCCCACGGTTCGTCGCCACATTGTGAGATTGTGAAATTGTAAAATATGCCATTATGGAAATTGGTGGCGGACAATTCCATAATGACATAATGCCATAATACCACACTGCCATAATTGCACATTCATCAAGCTCGTGGTGTCAGTTCCTCTCTGTACCTCCCTCCTCAGGCTGAAATTGCGTTCGGGATGTCAATGCCTCATCCAGCCTCTTGAAAACGAAATCACCATCGACAAGTGAAGATTCTCTCGTTCATATTCAGCACCAAGCCACAATGCGACAACCAAACCGAAAGCGATAATCCAGCAAAACCAAAACAGTTTCTTGGGTGAAGTAGAGCACTCCGCCTCGGGTTCACCTAGTTTCGAATGAACGAGCGTTTTTCACCCATGCGTTTTGAGTTCGGAAACAACCAGAGAAACTAGTAAAACAACTTTGAAAGAGCTAATTGCATAATCCTCTGTCATTGACGCATGCTCATTGCTTTCGCTACTTAGAGTTTCGGAGTCTTGGAGTCTTTGAAACTTTCCAATGTGGAAATGTTGCCAGTTTCCAACGTCCCCTACGTCTTTCTGGCGGGGAAGCAGATCGGAACGTTGATAAGACACCAAATCAATTCACGCGAGCACCTTTTCCGTGAATTTCCGCCTCAAGGTCGCGAACTGTATCCACAATCTCGGAGAATGGCGGACGCGGACCGAAAATCATGTTCTGCATGTGTCGGTAGTCGGACTCCAGTGCCGACAGCGCATATTCGGGCGGCATGAGCGAGATAGTCGCCGCCGTCGCCAGTTCGTAATGCGCCCAGTTGCAGCGGTAGAACTATTCATATCGGATCTCCCTAACTTGTGAAATGGCCTCGCGAATCCAGTCAGATACGCAAATCGACTCAACCTCAATCTGCTTCCACGTTTTCCTGTCGAATCGTTCGGCAAGGCGTTGCAGGGTTTCATGTGTCAAGTGTTCGCGCCCAAGTGCACGCAGTGCCTGCACGACGAGTGCCGCTTCGCGGGAAAGATTACCGAGCAGTCGATTTGCGGAATGCTTGAAAACAATCGTTCCTCCCTGAAACGCATACTTACGGTACGGTCCGTCACTCAAGTACACCCAATTGGCGGGGACTTGCGTGGAAAGACCGAGTTGATTGAGCGCCGTGTCGCCGTCCGCCCTAATCGTCCATCCACATTTTCGCGCCAACGCCGCAGCCACGTCCTCGACATACGGCAAGACATACTCGCCGAGGAGCGTACTGAACTTAGGTTTCTGGTAGATGCCGCGAAGAACTGGCATCAGAACACCCTCGGCCACCAACCGAGTCACAACACGATTTGCAGCATTGTTTGGTGCCAAATCGGCAAAGTCAACCATGGCAAAGACGCTTCCCGCCTTTGCCCGTTTTATGCGAGCACTGATCGCCGAAGTATATTTTCCCGTTTTCATTTGTCTGAAATAGTATATACTTTTTCAGTCACATAGTCAACCGTCAAAAATCAATTCCAATGCGAACTATACGTTTGGCGGCTAATCCTCCAGATGGAGCTGCGCTCGGTCGAAGTAATGGAGAAGCTTCTCGTCCGTCTGATCGCGCTCTACATCAGGTGCAGAACGCAATCAACGACTTCTTTGCGAGTTCTGCCTGCGTTATGCCCTTGGTTTTGCGAGCTCACGGGCGCGGGGTTTTGAAGACCGCTGGCCCTGCGGCCCACAACTCACGCTTCTCGCGGTTGTACCGAACCACAAGAGGCTTGCGGTACGGAATGTCGCCTGTGATCGCGCGCCATGTGCGCCCACCGTCAAGCGATTCGAATACGCCGCCCTCCGCATCTCCGTTCCATGTGGTGACAGAACACCATAGCCGCGACTCGTTGTCGGGATCGACCGCAATGCCAATCACCGTTCCAGAAGGTAGTTTTCCCATTGCGCGAAAATGCCTTCCAGAATTGTCGCTGCGCCACAAGCACGAACCGCCCGCATAGATCGTTCCGGACGGAGCGACTTCGACATTGAAGATCCAGTCGTTCAGACCTTGCGTCTTCCGCCAGGATTCTCCGCCGTCCTCTGAAATGTAAATGCCGGCGTTCTCCCCGCAGGCGCCCCATACGATCCGCCGGGAATCGGTTGGATCGACCGCAAGGCCGTAGAACATCCGCAGGGATTTCGGCTGGTTTGCCAGCCGGGCAAACGTCTTGCCGCCATCGACGGATTTGAAGATCCCGCCTCCGGCCTTTCCATTCTCCGGATCGCCGTCGATTCCGAGATACATTGTATCGGGGCGCTTCGGGTCGGCGGCCAACGCCCGCCCATGCCCCTCGCCCCACATGGTATTCGCATGCGTACGGTATTCCGGCAGGCCGGCGGACTCCTTGAAGGTCTTGCCGCCGTCTTCCGAAACGATCACCTTCACAGGGAAATCATGCCCGTGCGCCCAGGGCGAAACAGTGCAGACTATCCGCGTGGCGCCATTCTTCAGCCGCTGCGGAAGAACACGCCAATGGTGTCCGCTCAACCCTGCCTGCCATCTGACGGGAAAGAGCGCCTGCCACTTCTTCCCGCCATCCTCCGAGGCCAAGGTGCCCTCGTCCATCGCCGCCGCATAGACCTTGCCGTCCAGAAAGCGGACATCGTGGAAACAGGTGATGTCGGCACCCCTGCAACGCTCCTGCCACGTCTTGCCGCCGTCGGTCGAAAAGCATGGATTCCAGTTGCCGGGCAGATGCAGCCGATCGGGATCGGCCGGGCTGATCGTGAGATTCGCAAATCCGGACATGGTTCCCGTGTCGCCGTTTCCCGGGAGCGTTGGATTCGCGGGGCGTTCCGCAGTGAAGCGAGTGCGCTTCTCCCACGTCTTTCCGATGTCGCGCGTTGTGGCGACGTATCCGTTAAAGCCTTCGGAGACGATCACATGGACAGTTCCAGGGCGCTTGGGATTAGGCGCCACATCGCGCGCCCCCAGCCGTCCGTCCAATGCCAGGTCTATGGATCTCCACGTCACGCCGTCATCTTCCGATACGAACACGCCGCTCCTGCCGAACGCGCCGTACCAGCGTTTCGGAGCAAGCGGGCCCGCCCACGCGACGCAGGTCGCTCCCTTAGGCGCCTCGCGCACATGACGCCAGCTTCGTCCAGCATCGGTGGAGCGGAAGAGCCCGTACTTCTCCTGGCAGATCAGCACGATTCTCGGATCGGCGCCAGAAATGGCAATGGTGCGCACAGGGCCGTCCGCAGCGGGAATCCGCGGCTGGCGCGACGCGGCAAAGGATCGCGTGATCGATTTCGTGTTCGCGTCGGGGCTTACAATCCACCCCTCGGCATCCGGACCATCCCACTCTCCGATCGTCCGCTCTCCGCCGGAACCTGACGCGACAAGATGATCCACGGCAATCTCCCCCTTGTAACCCTTGCCGTTGGTCCGCACGACGAGATGTATCATGTTGACCTGTTTTGGGTTGTGGTATGCGGACATCGGGAAGGAAAGCTCCGTCCACGCGCCGGACTCAAGCGGCACCATGCCCCCTTCCTTCCAGACCCATCCGCCGCTTTGCAGGACGATTGTGGCCGCAAGCCCCTTCGGAGCGGATGCGGGAATGAAAAGCCGAGCTGAGACGGTTGCGAAGCGGCTCCAGTCCTCACCTTCCTGCGAAAGGAACTTCTGGATGCGGATGTAGTTGGACCAGTCCATTTCATTCGCGGCGACCGTGACGACCCCATATCCCGCACCAGAGAATGGATTGGGACGTTCTCCCGGTTCCGGCAGGCGGCTAGAAATGTAGTCAAGTATCTTCCAGGTCGCTCCGCCGTCCTGCGATTTCGCCACGCGTCCATTGCCCCCGCCGGCATAGACGGTCCGGTCGTCCTTGGGATCGACGGCGATCGCGTGCACCGATCCACCGCGCTTGGCGCAGACATTATAGGCCGAACGCACCGTTTCGCGGCAGACATTCCATGAGGCAGCCCCGTTGAACGAAGCGCATACGCCGTTCTCAGTCAGGGCATAGACAGTCTGCGGGCGCGACGGGGCGACGGCAAGGGAATAGACGACGTAGTTTCCGAGTCCTTTATTGACGAACGACCAGCTTTTCCCCGCATCGACCGTTTTCCAGATTCCGTTCACGTCCCCGCCCATGTAGAACACATTGGGATTGACTGGATCCGCCGCGGAACTCCAGAACCATCCTCCGCCGCCCCAGCCGCACCATGTCCAGTGGACATCTACTTCCGCAAAGCCTTTCAGGAAGCAGATTGAAAACAAGAGCAGAGTCAATTGCTTTGTCATGAGGCGCGGCGCTACTGCTTCTTCTTTTCCATGAGCTTCTGGTATTCGGCGGCGCTGCGGGAACCGGTGAGGCAGGCGCTAGAATGCGTGCGCGTGGCATCGGTCACGCCAACGAACGGCAGCTGCGGATCCGGCGGCTCGAATGCGGCGAAGAAGTATTCGCGCTGAGTGTACTCGTCGATGTCAAGGCGCACGAACTCGAAGGCGTTCGTATCGATCTTCACCACGCCGCGCTTCACCATTTCGTAGAAGCGCTGGCAGCGTCCACACGCCTCGCGCCCAATCGAAACGAGGATCTTCTTGTTCTTCCTACCGGCCTCCTCGCACACCTCGGCGAAGTCCTTCTCCGGCGGAAGATACGGCGGCAGGCTGAAGACGGCCGGCTTCTTCTGAAGCTCCTCGATCTCCTTCCTGAGCGCGTCGTGCGCAGGCGACTGCGCGAGCGCGAGCGCCGCCGCCACGGCGGCCGCAAGAAGCATTGCCTTTCTAGTTCTCTTCATCGCTTCATCTCCTCCACTTTTAGCGGTCTCACCACAACCGCGATCGGATCTGCAGGACAGCCCGCCTCACATGAGCCGCATCCACGGCACAGCGCAGCGTCGATTATCGGGTAGCTCACATCCCCTTTGCGCTCGAGCTTGACGGCCTTGTACGGACAATACTCGTCGCACACGGCGCAGTATTCGTTCTTCGCCCACGCGAGGCACTTGGATCGGTCGATAACCGCAATGCCGATTGGCATCGCGTGCTTCTGGTCGAGCGTGAGCGGCCTGAGCGCGCCCGTGGGGCACACCTCCGTGCACTTGACGCAGTCGTGGAAGCAGTACGAGTCGAAGTCAGGGTCGGTCGCCACCCTTCTGCTGCGCAGATGCAGAACCGGCGTGAAGAGGCCGTCTACGCCCGTCTCGCCGAAGTCTGGCACGATGAGCTTGTATGTGCAGGCCGCCATGCAGTTGCCGCAGCGCGCGCACAGCGCGTTGAAGCGCGTGAGGTCTGCGCCCGGCGGACGTATCGCGCGCGCTGCGTTCGCCCCCATTGTCCGCCCTGCAGCCACGCCGGCCGTAGCAGCCGCAGCCGCAAGGACCGCGCGCCGCGTCATCGAACCGCCCATAACCTTCGGAGCATCCTCGTCAGCGCTGCGGCTCAGCAGCTTTCTACCCGCCTCCATCAGCGCCTCCTGGAGGCCGCCTAGCGGACACAGCCTGTGGCACCACACATTGGGCATAAGCACGCTCAATAGCAGTATTGCCACAAAACCTATGCCCGTCACGCCAGCCGTCACCGCAAGCGGAGTGCGCCATGCGGCGAAGAAGCCGTTGAAGATGCACAGCGGGTCAAGCCATATCGCAAGCGGATATCCGCACGCGGCCGTCACAACGATCAGCAGCGCGAGCGCCTTGTTCAGGCGCGGCACGCGGCGGATGATCTTGCGTCCGCGCGGATTGAGAAGGCCCGCTGTCTCGGCGAGGAAACCCATCGGGCAGAACTTCCAGCAGAACACCCTTCCGCGGAAGAACGAGAGCACGAGAAGCGGCACGCCAAGCAGCAGCGTCCATCCCACCCACTCGCGCGCGGCGAGCGCGCCGAAGAGGTTCAGGAGAGGACTCAGCCGCGGCAGCACCGCCTTCACCCAGGCGGGAGGCACCTTGGTCCCCATGGGCAGATAGTCAGCCCATGGAAAGGCGCACGCGGCCGCAGCCGCCAGGATGACGAGCCGCAGCGCGTTTCTGCGAAGCCACTTCATGACTAGTCTCCTAGACTTCCACGCGCACTATCTCGACCTTGTCGAGATCGATGCAGCCAACGCCGAGCTCGGCGGCAAGGCGGATGTGCGGGATGTCGGCCGGCTTCTTCTTGAAGAGAGTTGCGGCATACGCATCGGCCGCAACGGGATCCGTCGCGAAGATGATCTCGTGCGGATGGGCGAGGGGACCAGGCCCCTGCGGACCGCGGTCCAGCAAGATGCGCGTGGCGTCGATGATGATCAGCGTGGGCTTCAGGTAGGTGCTGAAGTCGGCGATGCACTGGTGCAGGCCCTGGCGGTGCCAGCCCTGGCGCGTGCGGTTGTCGATCGCGCCCATCCAGTTCTTCATCGAGAGCGTGAGCATCGCGCCGCCGTGGTGCTTCGCCACAGGCATGTTCACGAGGCAGTCGGCCTCGATCAGGTCGCGCGTCACGCGCGCCTTCTTGCAGATCTTGCCCTTCGGTACCTCGACGGAGACGTAGTCGTTGCCCTTGGGACGGTACAACTTCGCGCCTGTGCCCTTGATCGCGTCCAGAACACCGCACGCCGGGAACGTCTCGCGTTCAGAGTGGCAGGTGTTCTCGGGAATCACGATCTGCTTCACCTTCGCCTTCTCGGCAGCGAGAATCACCGCGCGGATGATGTCGGGATGAGTGTTGCCGCCCTGCTCGGGGGTGGACTTCCAGGCAAGGTTTGGCTTGAGGGCCACCTTCTTGCCCTCCTTGAAGAACTTGCCCCATCCGCCCATCTTCTCAATGCCGGCGGAAATCATCTTGGGGATGTCGTTTCCGTGCACCACTACGATGCGCGGCTTCTTATCTTCCGCCAGGGCCGATGTCGGCACTGCGGCGGCAAGCGCTCCAGCCGCTGCGGCGGTGGCGCTATTCTTGATGAAACTACGACGCTGGATCTTCTGCATGGTGGTATTCCTTATGGTGACTTTGCCAGAACAGGTTTATTTTATCAGATTTGGACAAAGACCGCAATAGACACGCGAAATCATTTCGCGGGCGCGTCGAAGAGGCCAAGCTTCGTCGCGTCGACGGCGCGCACGTCAATGCCCTTCTTCACGGCCTGGGCCGCCGCGGCGCCAGCGCCGATTCCCGTGGCCATGGCGTTGCCCATCACGCGGCAGCTCGCAAGCGCCTCATGCGTCGCCGAGATGCAGCGCCCGCAGAAGAGGAGGCCATCCACCTTCTTCGGCACGAGCGCGCCGTATGGGATGTCGTACGGCCTCACGCGGCGTGCGCCGCCCGTGACGGCCTTGTCGTGCCCGTCGGCCTGGCCGGCGCCAGCGGGATTGTGGATGTCAATGACGAAGGAGCACTTGCGCGCCACGGCGTCCTCGCGCTTGCGCCCGGAAAGGACGTCCTCCGTGGTGAGCCTGTCCACGCCCTCGAAGCGGCGCGTCTCGCGCACGCCGACGACCGCCGGCATCTCGGCGATGCAGGCATTCGCGTATCCGGGCAGATGGCGGCGCATAACATCTACTATCTGCGCGGCCTGCTTGCGCGCCGCGATCTCGGCCTTCGTGAGGTCGGCCGAACGCGAGCCGTAGAGGCCGTTCACCTGCGTGGCGTTCACCACGTTGAGATTCTTCTCGCGTCCGGGATAGAGACGTATCACGCCGACTTCGGGAGGAAGGTTGCCGGCCTTGATCTCGTCCTGCACGATGTCCTCCCACTTTTTGCCGTTTACGATGCAGTGCTTGCTGCGCGCATGCTCCTCGGAATAGCAGAGGAAGCGCTTCGCGGGGTCGAACCCGCCAACGGTGAACATGATGCTCATCGGCTGCACGAGCCCGTCGCCCTTGCGCCCCTCCTCGTAAGGCACTCCCGCGGCGGCGGCTACTATGCCGTTGCCGGTGGCGTCGATCACGACCTTGGACCTGAACGTGCGCTCACCCTCCACGCACTGCACGCGCACGCCGACCACGCGGCTGCCTTCCATCACCGGACCCAGCACGTGCGCGTGGAGCATCACATCCGCCCCGGCCTCTCTCAGGAGGTCGTACGCGCGCACATCCGCCAAGTGGAAGTCGACGCTGCCACCAAAGCCGACCCTCTTCGCTATCGCCCTCACTGCGGGACTGTCGGTGGCGAACGAGAACGGGCTCACCATCGCCGACACGGCCATTCCTCCAAGCCTCCCGCCCTTTTCCAGAAGGAGCGTCTTCGCACCTCGCGTCGCGGCCGTGTACGCAGCGCCGATTCCGGCCGGCCCTCCACCCGCCACGATCACATCATAGTCGGCCGCCGAAGCGAACAGCGCCGTCAACGCGACTGCAACAAACATCCTTTTTTTCATTGGCAATCCCTTCCTTTGCGAGAACAAACTCGAAACTCAATGTCAGAACGGACGCGCGATGTCGCTGGGCATGTGCCAGGCATTCGGCGCGAGATAGACGGGAAACACCTGCACCCCGTCCGGAGCGCAGTTGCGCTTGAACGACTGCGAGAAGAAGCGCGCGAGAAAGAGGTCCAGCCACTTCGCGATCTCGGCTGCGGTGTACGCGCCGCGGAACGCCTTCTTCGCCGCCTTCAGAATCTCCGCTCTTCCTTCGCACTCGGCAACGAAGTGCCAGAGGAAGAAGTCGTGCAGCTCGTAGGGGCCGATGGCGCTCTCCGTCTTCTGCGCGATCTTCCCGCGCTTCGCGGGCAGCAGCTCTGGGCTCACCGGCGTCGCGACAATGTCGAGAATCGCGTCAGCGGCGGCGCCAAGCCCGGGCCTCGCCCTGCGCAGTTCGTCCGTCACGCCGCCCGCCCACCACTTGCACACGTCGCGCACCGCGGTCTTCGGAACGCCCGCGTTCACGCCGAACATGCTCATGTGGTCGCCGTTGTACGTGCACCAGCCAAGGGCGATCTCGCTCATGTCGCCGGTGCCAAGCACGATGCCGCCCGTCTGGTTCGCCTTGTCCATGAGTATCTGCGTGCGCTCGCGCGCCTGGGCGTTCTCGAAGACGACGTCGTGGCGCGACGCGCTCTGGCGGATGTCCTTGAAGTGCTGGCGGCAGGCGGCGGTGATGTCTATCGTCTCGAGCTTGAGGCCAAGTCCCTCGCAGAGCTTCTCGGCGTTTGACTTCGTGCGCTTCGTTGTGCCGAAGCCCGGCATCGTGTACACGTGAACGCCCTTCTTCGCGTCAAGCCCCAGAAGGTCGAACGCGCTCACCGCCACCAGGAGCGCAAGCGCGCTGTCGAGCCCGCCGGAGAGCCCAAGCGTCACGTCGCGGCAGCCTATCGCGGCAAGGCGGCGCGCAAGGCCCGTCACCTGGCGCGGGAACACTTCGGCGGCGCGTCCGCAGAACGGCAGGCACGGATCGGCCCCCTCGCCAACAAAAGACAACTTCATCGGCTCGCCGAAGCGTATCTTCGGCGCCCCCTTCACGCGGGCTGCCGCCTTGAGGAACTTCTCCTGCGCCGCCGCGAGCGTCTTCTGGAAGGCAGGATGGTCGTTAAGGGAGCCGCAGTCGCCCCCGCGAATCGCGTCGCACGGGATCGTCACTTCTGGAACGCCGTCGCGCGCGAGGCTCCTCACGGCCTTCATCAACACTTCCACATTGCCGGCGAGATTGCCCGGCCTCAGCAGAAGCATCACGTCAAACATCCACCTTGAGTCCATTTGATCCTCCTACCTCTTCTCCGTCTTTTCGGATGCGGGGAATACGATGAAAGCCGGGAAACCCTTTATTCCGAGGTTCTTGAAGTCGTCCAGCGCCTGGAACGCCTTGGGGTCCTCGGCCTGCAGGCGCACGACGGCGAAGTTCTTCAGCTCGGCCTTCACGGACGCCTCGCTGAACGTCGTCTTCTCCATCGCGAGGCAGTTCTTGCACCAAGTGGCCCACACGTCCACAAAGACCGGCTTGCCGGACTTCTTCGCCTCCACGTACGCCGCGCCCCACGTCTCGGGCGTTGCCTCGCGCACTCCCTCCACCACGACCTCTGCCTCCGCCTTGGCCGCCTTCTGCGCTTCGAACCCGCGCCACGCAAGCCAGCCGTACCATCCTGCCATCGCGAAGAACACAAGCGCGAACGCGCGGTTCACCCAGCTCATCCACGCGCCAGGTTTCGGCAGCACGGAGAATCCCGCCGCCGCAAACGGCCAGGGAAGCCCGAGACCCGCTCCCAGCACGAACGGCAGCGCCACGGCCCACAGCTTCCCGGCGGCGCACCACTTCGCCGTGAGAAGAAGCGTCGCGAGCAGAATCGGCTCCACGCACGCGCCCGCAAGCGCCGCCGCCCCAGCGCCAAGGAGGAAGCATCCGCCGTATCCGCGCAGCGCGGGCGGACCGCTCTGCTGCTTCACGCCGGGCGCGGGCTTGCGTTTCGGACGGAACCGCGACAGGTCGATGAAGAACACTCCGCACATCGCAAGCCCCAGAACCGCGAACGCCGTGGCCGCCACCACGTTGAACCACGGATTCGACTGTATCGTGCCGAACGCCATTCCGCCGAACGCCGCCGCGCACCCAAGCGCCCCGTACGCGCATGTGATTCCGAGTCCATACGCGGCGCCGCGCTTCCATCCCCTGCCCACGAGAATCAGGTTCACCGGCACGAGCGGCAGCACGCATGGAGTGAGATTCGCTGCAAGACCTCCCAGCAGCACCAGAAGCAGGATCACCAGAAGCGAATGGTCTTCAAGCTCCTTCTCCGCGGCCTCGTCGCGAAGGAAGGCCACCATCTTCGAAGCGTTCATGTAGCCCATCGCCACGCGCGCGCCGGCAGGCCCCTTCTCCACGGCGACAGGAGCATTCTCCACGGCAGCGGCGGGTTTCGCGTCCGCAGGCTTCGTCCCTTCCGCGGCGTTCTCGGCGGCATGTTCCTTGCGCGCAGCCTCGATGTCGGCAAGCGACACTCCCGCCGCCAGGGCGTCCTCCTCGGAGAGATAGCACACCCCGTTCACGCACACCTGCTCGGCGGCGCACACAAACGCGAACAGCAGCGCACATGTCGCGACTATCGTCTTTTTCATTCTGCCATGCTCCTTTTCTGCATAGGCGCATTATACCAAATTTCCCGCGCCGCCGCACGGGGGAAAAGTGCCTTTGGAAATGTTGCCATTGTTGCCAGTATCCAATTCCAGTGGCCAATGCCCAATTGGAAACTGGCAACATTTTCTATGGCACAATGCCACAATTACCCTGGCGGGGACAGTCCCCAAAGTCCCATATACGCCGTCACATGTCCTTCGACACGCCCATGCGCTCGAGGGGCAGAAGCTGGAAGCCCGGGCAGATCTTCAGTATGGCCGCGCCAGGCACGAAGCGGAAATCGCCGTTCGCCGCGTCGGCGAATCCAAACGAGCACGGCGCCTCCGCCGAGCCGTTGAGAATGGTGAAGCCCGCGGCGATCCGCGCATCAACCGACGCGGCGGCCACGCCGTTCGTTCCGCGCGTGTTCACCACCACGTTGTTCGCGATGGGCGCCATGCGCGCCAGTGGCGCCTCCCTGTCGAGGGCGAGGATCTGCTTTCTGCAGTCAATGAAGATGTTGTTCTCCACCGGATTGTACAGCGGCTCGCGCGGATGGTCGTTCATGATGTCCGCAAGGCGCGGATAATGCGCCGCCCACACGCCTTTCGTGTAGTCGAACGCCTTCGCCTTGTCCTCCAGCATCCACGAGCTGCCGCCGTGCTCTGCGCTGTTCCAGTGCTTCCACGTCATGCCGCGGCAGTCGATGGACATCCCCACGAGGCAACGCGAGAAGATGTTGTTTCGGATCGGATGCTCGCGCCCGCCGCCCACCATGATGCCTCGCGACACATTGTGGAACACGTTGCCGTACACCTCGTCGCCGCAGTCGCAGTCGTCGAAGTAGAAGCCCATCGTATTCGCCATCTCCCCTTCCGCGCCGAGGTCGTGCGTGTAGTTGAAGCGCAGCACGTTACCCTGCGTGGTCCAGTCGCGTCCCGTGTAGTACGCGCCAGCGTCGCCCGTCTCCAGCAGCACGCGGTACACGTTGTTGTACTCGAACAGGTGTTCGTTGCCGCCGTAGAGAACTGCCGAGTGCGGTGCGTCGTGCATCACGTTCGCGCGCAGCGTGATGCCGCAGCCGTTGACGCCGAAGCCAGGCGCGTACGTGCGCTGGAACACGCCGAAGTCATGCACGTGGTTGCCCTCAAAGATGGAATCCGCCCGGCGGAGCGTCTTGCGGTCACCGCCGTCCGCCGAGACGCCGTTGCGCCCCGTCTGAGCCACCTCGCATCCGCGCATAATGTTACGGTCCCCGTGCAGCGACACGCCAGTTCCACCGCAGCACGACACGCGGCAGCCTACGACCTGTACGTCCGTGCCGGCAAGCGAGAGCCCTGTTCCGTATGTATATTCGAAGGCGATTCCCTCGAAGCGGACATGCGCGATCTTGTTCGCCGAGACAAGCGGCTCGCCGAAGGTCGCCATGAACACCTCGTCCGTCTCCTTCAGCCTGCCCTCCGACGGACAGATGTAGAGCGTCTTGCGCTCGCGGTCGAGGTACCATTCGCCCGGCGCGTCCAGCTCTTACAGCAAGTTGAATACGTAGAACCTGCGATCCTTGCGTCCCCAGGTGCCGCTCATCACACCGTATGGCACGGAAGCAGCGAGGCGGACGACGTCGTTCATGCCGTTTTCAGGACCGTAGCTCGCCGCCTTCACGGAACGGTTGTCCCAGTCATGCGTCCAGTACCCGTTCATCCACACACCCTCGGCGAAGTTCCATCTCTTTGCGCGCGGATTGGAATATACGAAGGCGCCGGGCTTGGTCACGTCGCTGCCGCCGGCGTTGCGCTTGACTATGGCGCCGTGGTCCACGCACTTCGAGAACGAGGTGAAGTCCGCATTCGGCCAGCGCGCAAGCGTGCCGAAGCGGTGGTTGATGAAGAGCATAGGCGCGGTTGGCGTGCCTCCAAACGAATGAGCCATCGGCGGAATTTTGCCGGGGATGAGCAACGAGACGTCGGCCTGGAGCACCTTGCCTCGCGCCTCTTCGGGGAGACGCGCGAGGATGGACGCGTCCGTCACGGGCCTGAACGCGCCCGCCGGCACGCGTACCCCTCCAACCACGCGCGCAGTCCCAGCCTTCGCCGCCTTCCAGACGACTGGCGCCGCCCCCGACGAACCGCCGTCGCGCTCTTCAAGTGCAAGGCTGCTCTTCTGCACATAGTCGCCTGGCGCGAGAACGATCTTCACCGCCTCGTCGTTGGCGAACTTCCCCGCCTGGCGCGCCGCACGCACACCATCGCGCGCCTCCGCAAGCGTGGCGAACGGCTTCGCTGCAGAGCCATCGCCGCCCGGCGCGGCCGAAGCATCCACATGGAAAGTCGCAGCGCCCGCGGAAAGCACCGCAAGCGCGCAGGTTGAGACCGTCATGACCATTGTTTTTTTCATAAGAAGCGGAATCCTAGCAGGAACAACGTAAATCATCATCGTCTAATCAGCGCCTGGCTTTCGTAGCTGTTTCAGCCTTGCCCCAACGGCGGCGGTACATGCCCTTGGCGACGTCGCGGGCCGCCTCCACCAGTTCGGGGTACGGAGCGTCCGTTATGGTGACGAATCCAATCTGGTAGTTCTCGCCGTCGCTTCTGCCCGTGAGGGGCTGGTCCTGCCACTGGAACCAGTGCGTGCCGACGAAGCGCGGGTGGTCCAGGCAGGCGTTCACATAGTCGCGGTAGCACTTGGCGCGCTCCTGCTGGCTGCGTGTGGCGACGAGACCGGTGTGGAACATGCCGCGGTCGAGCGCACCGAAGTGGAACTCGCCGTTGATCATGGGCTTGTCAACGGCTCCGGCGGGAAGGTCGCGGTTCGGCCTGCGGCTGTAGATGTTCACGCTCACCACGTCGCAGTGACGAGCGGCGGCGCGGTATATGACCTCCGTTCCCCATGCGATGCGGCAGCCGAGGTAGAGATGGTTGGGAAGCTCGTCCTTCAAGACGGCGCGTATGGTGGAGAAGTACTTCTCCGCCACTTCGGCCATGCGAGGCTCCTTGTTCCACGAGAGCTCGTTGTCCACGAAAACGCCCACGCACCATGGATCGTTCTTCATGCTCTTTGCCGCGTCGCGCGCGCGTGAGCGGAAGGTCTTTTCGAATTCCGGATTGAACGGATCGGGCAGCGCGCCCCACCAGCCGCTGGAGTTCGCAAGGCGCGGAGTGCCGCCCGTACCAAGGCAGAGCGTGTAGGGAGTGCGGTCCATGAGGTATATGGAAGAGTCGCTCCAGTTGGCGATCGTGTTGAGCCCCCAGGCGCGGATGCGCTCGTGGGCGCGCTCACGCACAAGCTCGCGCCACTTCTCGCCGTACTTGCGCCGAGCGTTGGCCTGGGCGAAGCTGAAGCAGACGTAGGGAAGATGCGCGGGATCCTTGTAGAAGCCATGCGCGCCGGGCCACTTGTTAGTCCAGAGGAAGCGGCCGAACACGGGATCGTCCTTCTCCGGCACCCACTCGAAGTACTTCTCGCGGAACCCGATTCCCGTCTCTCCGCCAATGCGCACGCAGTCCACGCCGTGCGAGAAGAAGAGCCTGCCGTCTGGGTCCACGAGCCACCACTTGCCGTTCACCTTCTCGGTGCGGAAGAACCCCGTGGCCTTCAGCTGCGGACCCTCCGCCCAGCCGCCCCACTTGTCGGCGCCGGGAATCGGGCTCTCCCTGTGCACGGCGAGCCAGGCCTCCTCCGCGCGCCTCGACTTCTCAAGATCCTTCTCGTCATGCATCTTCCCCGGCCAGTCGTCGTGCTTGAACTGCCCGAAGCGGTCCACGAACGGCAGGAACGTCGCCGCGTCGAGCGTCTTCACCGCATTCTTCCCTCCGGCGGAGACCGTCACGCGCCGCACGCTGAAGCCGCGCGGCGAGCCATCCTGCACGAAGAAGATGTGGAACGAGCTGGCACGCGCGAGATCGAACCCGCCACCGCCCTTCGCGGACTTGCCGCCGCGCGCAACGGGCTTACCGTTCATGCCCTCCAATGCGAGCGGAGCATCCAGCTGCCACGGCATCGCGCGCATCTGCGCCACGATCTCGCCCGTCGCGTGCGGCGCAAGGGCCACGCTGCCTCCTGGACCCGATCCCTGGCTGTTCTCGCCCTTCACGCTTAGGTGCACCGTGCACGCGCGGTCGGTGGTGTTGCTCACCGATATCGTGATGCTGTCGTACGGCGTGAGGTCGCAGACGCCAGCCTTGAAGTCGAGCCTCGTGCCAGGCCAAGAATCCTTCACGCCCGTCTTGACGTCCATCGAGCCGTCCGGCAGAAGCGCGATGCTTGAATCCCTCTGCGCCTTGAGCTCTGCATCCGCCGAAGGCCAAAGCACCCTCTCGCCCGCCGCCGCGGCGAATGCCGCCGCACACGCAAACGCGAACATTTCAAATCGCTTCATCGTCATTGCTCTTCCTCATGGACCTAATCCGTCGCTGCCAGTTTGATAACGAACGCGCGCGACGGCACAAGGTTCTCGTAGCGCGCGGCAAGAGAGTGCAGCCGCCCGTTCGCCTCTGCGCCATGAACGCTCGCGCCGCCCGCAATCTCCAGCCATGCGGACTCGGCGCCTTCCATCCTGTACTGCACCCTCGTAGCGTCGCCGTCACGTGCGAACTCGATTTCCACCTCCACCGGCACGTCGACCTTCGCCCGCGAACCGGGCATCCGCCGCCATGCATTTGCGCCGCCGCCCCCCTTCGCGAGCACCCAGTAGTTGGTGGCCGAGCCTTCCCACACCGCAGTCACCGCCGCAGCCACCCCGGCAGGCACGGGCGGCGGCTCGGAGAGCGGCAGAAACTCCATCGTCATCGCCACCACCACGTTCGTCTCGGCAACGCCCACCGCCCGATCCGCTTCAAAGTGCAGCATCGCGCCCTCTTCGTGCCCCGCAAGCGCTCCGCCGGAAAACGTCCCATCCTGCGGATTGCGCCACGCGCCGCCGAACATGCCCGCCGCGCGCGGCCATCCTTCGTCCACCCCGCCGTCGAACCAGCCCTTCACGGCGCCTGTGCGGCGCGGCCGCCAGTTGTCGGGCGGCGCCTTTGGAAGCCCCATCGCCGCGAGAATCGTGTCGCGGTAGATGCGCGCCGAGAAGTCGTTGCAGTGGTTGATGTTGTTGCCCGTCATGTCGCGGAAACGCTTGCGCGCAAGCACCGCGGCGTGCATGGTGTTCACGTTCGCGCAGCCGATGCGCGCGAATCCCGCCGCGCGGAATTTATCGGCGAGCGCGTACAAGGCCTGCTCGTACTGCGGGAAGAGCGTGCCGCGCGAAGCGAGGCTCGTCGTCTCGAGGTTTGGCACCATCGGAGGCACCAGCATAACTGTTGCGTTCGGCAGGGCCGTATGGACGGCGTTCACCATCGCCTCGTGCTTGGCGGAATAGTCGGCGGCGGAGAGCGAGTCGTTCATTCCGAACGCGATAAGCACGAAGTCGGGCGCGTAGTCGATCACCCTAGACTGGATGTTGTCGAGCCCCCACTGCGTGTTCTTCCCGCCTACGGCCGTGTTCACGTATTCAAGGCCGGTATTTCCGGTAGCCTCCACGATGCCGTCATGCACCTGCTTCGGCCAGCCGGGGATGTAGGGCTCGAAGCCGATCATGCCGGACGAATTGGCCGCAGTCGTTATCGAATCGCCGTAGAACAAAGTCTTCCCGCCCTGGCGAGCGGCGAACTCTTCAAGCATCTGCGCGAACGCAGCCGAGTCGTCACGCGGCACGGGACCTTCCCACGTGTCCGAATGCCGGTACGTAACGCACACCTGGTGGAGCGATATCACGCTCCCCTCCGAGAAGAACACATATGCCTTGCCAGGCACGTTGCAGGCGAACCTTCCGCTCTCTGGATACCACTCCGCCTCGGTGTAGTACGGCATGCGCGTGTTCGCGGTTGGGCGAATCGTGTGAGTGGCCGCGTCAAACGTCCAATCCACCCCCTGCTCGTACTCGGTCTTCAAGTCGAAGCTCTTGACGGAGAGTATCTCATCGGCCTTGTACATGAGCGGCGCCGCGTCGTCCGTGCCCATGAAGAGAACGGTCTCGTTCGTCATCACGTTCCCCGTGAAGAGCGGCGGCACGCGGGGATCTACAGCCGATGCGGCGATGGCGGCAGCTGACGCACACAATGCAAGAATCGGCTTCATCAATCAGCTCCCTTCCATCAGCGCACGATTATAATCACGCCGCTACAGGCATACAACCCGTCGTCGCGCACCATGAGAGCGCGGCCCATCGACTTCGACTGCTCGTCGAGCGTGAAGCGCACTGCCTCAGGCGCGTTGCCGGCGCCCCAGTCCACAACCTTGCCGGACCAGGAAGCACGCGAACGGACATCAAGTGTCACCGTTGCGCCGGACGCGAACGTGACGCGGTTCAGCCCCGCCGTGAAGGCCGAGGTTGTGCTCCATGCTCCGGTGCGTCCGTTCAGGTCGAGCGTGGAGCCGTCCATCATCGTGCATCCGTAGAAGTAGTCGGTGGCCGGCGTGAAACGTCCGTAGACGCTCATTCCGCCCGTGCCGTTGTTTGAGTCGAAGGTGCAGGCGGCGTAGTAGTCGTCAACGTCCACATGCCCCCCGAGGTTCAGCGCGCTCTCCACGCGAAGCGTCGCGCCGCGCGCATTTACCGCGGCGTTTGCGCGCCAGCATCCACTGCCCTTCAGCCACATGACGCCGTTCGTGATCGAACCTGCGTTGTTGAAATGGAGCGTCTTGCCCATGGTCTCGACGGAGAGCGTCTTGCCGCCAAGGTCAAGTAGGAGAGGCACCACATCGTAGAACGTAGTGTTGTACGCCGTCTCGATCACTGAATCAGCCGTGAGCTTCACAGTGCCGAAGCTTCCGCTGCTCGTGGCCATGTCGTAGCCGGTGTTTCGCAGCGTGCCGCCGGCCATGGTAGTGGTGTAGGTGCGGTAGTCGCAGTTGCCCTTGAAGTCGAACACGCCGCCCGGCTCAAGCACGATGTCGCTTCCGGACTTGCCGAAGTAGCCCTTCGTTGCGATGTAGATGTAGATCGCTCCCCCGCCGCCGCAGTTCACCGTATTCACGATGCCGCCCGCGATGCGCGTGCCGCCCGTGTACGTCTGCCCCATGCGGTTCACCGTCAGCGTGCCAGCGCCTTCCTTGACGAGCGCCAAGGTGCCGGAGAGCGCCATCGACTCGGCCAGCGCCTTCTGCCCCTCCGCGACGTCGACATGCAGGCGGCCTGGATTTCCGGCCTCAGTCACAACGGGGCCCGCGACAAGTTCCGTGCCAGTGCTGCTCGTGAACAAGTCGCCGCTCACCCTGTCGAAAAGGCCCACCTTGCCCGTCTTCGCATGGCGCACCGGCACCAGATCGCGCTTCAGACTGCCGCCCTTCGTGATCTTGAAAGAATGCAGCCTGTAGCGTCCGCCTCTTTCATGGTTGGCGTCGTCGGCATGGTCGAAGAGCGCAAGCTCCGTGTTGTCGCTGTTCGTGAGATCCACCGCCTTGCTGCCGAGCGAGGCGCCGGTTGCCGCATTCACCGCGGCCACCGTGCCATTGGGCGATGTGCCGGGCGTCACAGTGATCCTGTACCGCATTCCGGCGGTCTGGGCGCAGAATATCGTTCCGGCGCCAAAGAAGTAGATTTGATTGTTCGCGAGGATCATGAGATAGCGCTTTGTAGTCCATGACTTGCAGCCGAAGATAGTGCGGTCCTGCTCTCCCGCGGCGGGAAGAGTGAAGTCGATCTCAACCGCGGTGTCGGTGGAAGGCACGATGCCGGTCTTGACCATCTGCGTTCCCGTTGCCTCGACGTATTCGAGGCGGTCGTATTCGTCAGTTGAATCGGTGGCGGTGCCGATGCCGTAGAGTCGTGAGAGCGAGAGGTCGCGTCCGGCGAGATCGACCGTGCCGTCGATCGCGAGCGTGCCGAAGCGGCGCCAGTCGGCATTGGACGCCAACGTGCAGCTGCCGTCAAGGGCAAAGCGCACATTGGCGTCCACCGTTCCCGTGAAGCCCGCGAGCGCGGCCTCGCTTGCCGCCTCCACGCGCAGCGAGCCGATGCCGATCGAACCAGTGGCAATGCCCGCGGCAAACGGCGATTCGTCGCTGACGTGCATCGTGCCATCGAGCCTGTTCACGAGGCCGATCTCGCCAGTCGCGGGATTGCGCGCCGGCACGAAGTCGAAGCGCATTGACTTATCCTGCCATACCTTGAACGAATGCATCTTGAACTTGCCGCGCTGTGTGCTGCCGGTGATGCCGCAGATGGCGAGCGCTGCGTTGTCGTCGTTGTTCATCTGCACGTCCTTGCTGCCGACCAGCGTGTCGGTGGCGTCGTTCATGAGAACCGACTTCCCGCCGGCGACCACGAACCGGTATCTGGTGTTCGTGGTAAATGTGCCAACGACGATGGTCTTGCCGAAGAAATACCAGTTGTTTTTCTCGCACATGCACAGAAACCGGTAGTTGCTCCAGCTCTTTGTGCCGAAGAGAGTGAGCGCCGAGTTGTCGGTGGGAGTGGCGACCACTTCGACGGCCGTGTTGGCGTTGGGAACGAGATCGGTGACGATCCGCTGCGCGCCGTTGGCCTCGATGAAGTCGAGAACCTCATAGCTCTTCGAGTCGGTCACGCGTCCCGCGCCGGCAATCGCGGCCACGCGCAGGGTGTGTCCGTTCAGATCGAGCGTGGCGCCCTCTCCGATCGTCACGACGCCCTGGTCGCGCCAGTCGGCGTCGGCGTCCAGCACGGCGTCTTCAACGATCGCCACATCTGCCCGAAGCGCGAAAACGCCGAAAATTGCGCAAAGCACGGCGATGACTGCAGCCGTCTTCCCACCTGATTTGGTCATTACGTTCATTTTGTAATCCTCTTTCAATTTACGGTGAATATTTTACCCCACCCGCCGTGAAAAGTCAATGGCTTACAGTAGGGCGGCCATTACGGCGTCGCACACTTCGAAGCCCCGGGAGGTGGGTGCGAAGACGCGGGGTGACGTCTCGCGAAGCACGCCTTCGTTCTCAAGGGAAGAAAGTGTCTCGAGCCATGAAGGAATGCGCAGGGCGAGGATGGGCCAGCGTTTGGCGGCGAAGTCCAGATCAAGGCCCGAAGCCGTACGCAGCGAAAGAAGCGCGCGTTCTACCGCGTCCTCCTCTGCGGCGACGGCGCGTCGTTCGTAGCCAGAGGCGAGGCCGACGGTGCGCGAAAGGCCCTCGCGCCCGTGGGCGCCTTCGCCGATGCCAACGTAGTCCTCGCCGCGCCACACGGCGAGGTTGTGGCGGCATTCGAAGCCGGGCCGGGAGAAGTTTGACACTTCGTAGCGGACGATTCCGGCGGAAGCGAAGGCGGCGCGTGCGGCATCCGCCTGTTCAAGCGCCGCGTCGTCGTCCGGAATCTCCACCTCGCCGCGTCGCGCCATGAGGTCGAGACGCGTATGCGGTTCGCGTATGAGCGTGTAGCAGCTCACGTGCACGGGCTCGAGGGCGAGCGCGCGCTCAAGGGTGGCGCGCCAGGCTGCAGCAGATACGCGAGGCCATCCGGCGATGAGGTCGATGCCCGCGTTCGGAAACGCGCGGCGCGCGCGGCGGAACGCATCCTCGGCCTCAGCGGCCGTGTGACGGCGGCCCATCGCGGCGAGCGTGGAATCGTCGAGGCTCTGAACGCCCATCGAAATGCGGTTCACGCCGAGGCGGCGCAGCGCGTCGAGCGTGCGGTCGGTCGCGTCGAGCGGGTGGAGCTCGACGGTGAACTCCACTTCGCCGGACGCCGACGCGAGCGGGGCGAGCGCAGACGCGAGGGGCGCGAGGTCGCACAGCGCTGGCGTGCCGCCGCCGAAG
>JAEEGF010463431.1_pt1 | contig 20968 bp, 11 predicted proteins | sample 9134171 | NCBI WGS metagenome assembly JAEEGF01 (sample SAMN16246542, study PRJNA631951) | gut metagenome | biome: gut microbiome; feature: rumen; material: AP-attached | host: Bos | place: Iran: Karaj | collected 2018-10 | reverse complement strand
CGATTGTCATAACTGGGCGGACATCTATGACCGCTCGGCTTGTGATACCGGCGAAGGTTCGTCCGTCGCAGGCGTTGTCGGCGGTTGGGGCGGATCAAATTCAGAGTTGATCGGCTGCACGAATCACGGCCAGGTATATAACTATTGCACCGGCGTTCCCTACGTGGCCGGAGTCATTGGCTACACGATGGGCGAAGGTATGCTTATCGAGAACTGCCACAATCTTCAAAACGGCAGCAAAGAAATATCTAATGAAGCCGTCAGCACGCGTGATACGGACAAATTCGGTTCGCTCAACTGGAGTATCCTGACGGGTGGTATAGTCGCTGTTGTGGGTAAAAATGTTACGATTAACAAGTGCACCAATACGATGAAGGTATATGGAAAGAGTACGTCTACCAGCAACTGCAGGGCCTGTATCGGCGGCATTGCAGGCGGATGTATACGAAATGGCTCCTCCATAAAAGGCTGCTCCAGCTCGTCAGGGGATACCAGACCTTTCGGAGATTTGAATACGGACATTACGGCCGGAGGCATTATAGGATTTGTCGGGAACAACAGCGATATGGTTATCACCAAGGCCGATGACGGGACCTGGACTACCAACAGCACAAAGATCCACCAAAACAATGTCAACAACAATCACGCCCTGTACTTCGGCGGAATCGTGGGACTGCTGAATTCCAAAAACGCAGTCGTTTCATACTGCCGTAACACCGGTAAGATTGATTCCAGAGGAAACACTGCTGACAAAGGCACATTCTGCGGAGGTGGTATATGCGGGAGTGCTATCGGCACTATAACCAACTGCATTAATGACGGGATTATTTACAACACCACCGGAGGTAGCGGCACGAATGTAAAATATTATTCCGGCGGCATTTGTGGCGATACCGATGCTCCAAAGGAGATTTCGTATTGTACAAACAACGGCCCGGTGAGCGTTTACAGTTCAAATGGAAGCACAGCAACCGGCGGTATCCTCTCTCAGTTGAAACCAGGTTCGACTGTGTTCAAATTCAATACTAACACCGGACTTATCACTACCGGCAACCTCAACTCTTATCCCGAAACGCCTAAGAGGAACATCCAGAACATCGAAGTGTCCCTAGGGGCTCTGATAGGAAAGATTGTTCCTGCCACGGCAGAGGCAACCATTTGCGAAGGCTGCGTTGTTGCCTGCGATGTCCTGAACGCACAGACCTACGACAAGTGGGGATACTGCGGACTGGTTGCAGGAGAAGTTTATTCCAAAGACAGCTGGCCATATAAAGTGACTGTGGGGTCCTCAGAGAATCCCCTTATGATTGTCAACACCACCAAGGTGGCCACTGGAGACAATGGCAATCCAGCAAACGAAACCGTCCTTGACAACATAACCACGGTCGAGATTGCCAAAAAATATGTGATGGGGAAGAAGAATACCTTGTACAGCAGCACTGACGGATCTAACGACGCCACCAAGCTTGAATTGAATCTGACCATCGCCACTCCCGCACAGGCCGGAATCGAATAGTCATACAAAGAAGCTGGCATCCTTTGCCAAATAGTTAAAAGCAGCCCCACCTGGAGCTGCTTTTTCTATTCTCCATTCTTACATGTGAAATAAAAACCGGGGAAACACTTTGTATAAACAATAATTATTTATAAATTTGCATTGTGTGTGCGCACACACAAAGAGTATGTATATGAAAAACAATATAGCATTGACCCTGCTCGGGGCGCTGGCGATTGCCTCGTCCTGTAACAAGATGGAGGTGCAGGCTCCTGAATTCGTGGAAATAACGGTATCCTCAGAAGTTGCATCAAAAACTGCCCTGGACGGCTCCAGCGTAGTCTGGACACAGGGAGACCGCATGGTTGTCTTCTCATCTGGCATCACCTCGGGAAAGGTTTTCCGTCTTGGAGCCGGAGCAGGAACAGGAACAGGCACTTTCTACGGAGAGGTTCCCACGGATGCTGACAATTATTTTGCCTGCTATCCCTCCACCGCAACATATAACGGTGCAAGTACATTCTCCTATACCATGCCTGCCCAAGTTTCGTACACCCGCGGTACTTTTGCACCGGAAAGCAATCCCATGCTGTCCAGTACCAAGAGTTCCTTTGACGGAACCTTTTCCATGAAAAACCTCTGCGGCGTACTGCGCCTGAAATTGAAAGGCAATATCGAGGTGTCTTCCCTGGAACTTGCCTTCGATTCTTACGTGAGCGGCCCCGGGCATGTGGCCCGCGGTGGCAATACCCTCACCATGGATGGCAGCACGGAAGCCCACAAGAAAGTGACCATGGTATTTGATTCGCCGGTACAACTTGAGGCCGATGCCTTTTCTGAGTTCTACTTTGTGCTACCTCCCGCCGAATACGACGGCATGACCATAAAGGCGACCCTGCCGAACGGCAATTATTCCACTAAGAACGTATCATCTATATTCACCATCACCCGCTCTGCCGTCACCACCATGGAGGGCGAAATGCCCGCTCCGGCGCTTGCAAGCAATCCCGAACTGCAGATATGGTCTTTCAACATTACCTGCCAGAAAAACGACGACAACAGCAGCTGGAGCAGCACCCATTACTGGAGCGCCAGAAAGAACGGCATATACGAATTCTTCAATACACAGAACCCCGATATAATCGGCACTCAGGAATGCGAGTACCGCCAGAGAGTGAACATACTGGACAATACTTCCGGCTATGCAGCCTACGGCCTGGGCGAAGATTACGGCAAGGAGTCCAGCGGTTCCACTGGCTATCTCTGGAACAAGAAAGATTACAATACCGACTCTTCCAGCGCCATTTTCTACAAGACTTCCAAGTTTACCGCTCTCGACAAAGGCACATTCTGGCTCTCGAACAATCCTTCCGAAGTAGGCTCGGACGACGGTCATAACTGCGCATGGATCAAGTTCCGCTGGGACGAAAACGGCTACGTTTTCTATTTCTTCAACACTCACTTTACGGCGCATTATACCGATGAGGCCTATGCTGCCAGAAAAGCGGAAGCAAGGATCCTTTACGAACAGATTGAAGCCATAAACACTGAAGGCCTGCCCGTTATAATTACCGGCGACTTCAATGCCACCGCATCTGAAATGTGCGGAGAAGAAAAAGGATACACCGGATGGAACAACTACTATTTTGCCCGAAACCAGGACGGCAAGACAAGCAAGACCTCCTATCCCACGAGCTACAACAACTTCACTACCACGTGCACGGGGTTCTCAAGCATTTACAGCAGCGGAACCTGCACGAACGGCAATTCGAACATTGACAGCATCATTTTCAAGAACTTCTACGAAAACGGCAAGCACGGTTTGAAATCCGGATCTTTCGGAACTGATTACCAGGCTTACGCCGGTACGACTTACATCTCCGACCACTGGCCGATTACGGCGACGCTTGTATTCAACTATCAGTAAATGAAGCGCTTCATCGCATATCTTCTTCTGCTCCTGCCATTGCTGACAGGGTGTGCCAAGGACTCCAAATCCGGCCTTTCAGAAATCAAGGCCAGATCCGAATCCATGCCAGCCCAGGACGACGGACCGATGGAAGGTATGCCGGATGATGGGCAAGGAACCATCTACTTTTAATAATTATCTATATTTACAACGGAAATATGCAATTATCCAGACACATATTCTTGACGGCTCTCCTTCTTCTGGCAACCTCCTTTGCCGCAATCGCGCAAAGGACGATATCTGGAAAGGTGGCAGACTCCACCGGAGAAGGAATCCCGGGTGCAGGGGTCGTGGTGCGGGGTACGACCAACGGAACTGTAACCGACCTGGACGGCAACTGGTCGCTTAGCGTAAAGGACGGCGCGGTCGTCCTCGAGGTTTCGTGCCTGGGTTACACATCCGCTACTGTAAATCTCGCTCCCGGGCAGGCGAAGGCGGACATCATTCTCGAAGAAGACAATCTGATGCTTCAGGAGACCGTGGTCGTGGGCTACGGCACACAGAAGAAGGTAAACCTCACCGGTGCCATTACGGCCGTGAAGGGAGATGAAATCCAGAATCGCACGGCACACGATGTCACCAGTATGCTTCAGGGCTCGGTGCCTGGCCTCAACATCACCACATCCTCCGGTATCATGAACGAAAGTCCGGATATCAACATCCGCGGCTACACCTCCATCAACGGTGCCAGCCCCATGGTGCTGATCGACGGTGCGGAAGGGGATCTCAGCAGGGTAAACCCTCAGGATGTAGAGAGCATCTCCGTCATCAAGGATGGTGCTGCAGCGGCCGTTTACGGCGCCAGGGCGGCCTTCGGCGTCATACTCGTCACCACCAAGGCCGGCAACTCCAACGGGGGTAACGCCACGGTACGCTACAGCGGAAGATGGGGTTGGCAGGCGCCTACTACCAGCACCGAGTTCGAAACCCGGGGCTACTGGAGCGTCTACACGATCAACAAGTTCTGGGACGCCCGTTACCCGGGAGACAGATATCTCAAGTACGATGACAACGACATGAACGAACTGCTCGCCCGCGTGAACGATGTCACTGAGAATCAGGACCGTCCGTGGGTGGTAGAGGAGACTGTCGGAGGCGTGAAACAGTGGAAATACTACGCCAACACCGATTGGTATCACACCCTGTTTTCGGATCGGAACCCGGCACAGCAGCAGAGTGTATCCATAACCGGGGGAGGAAAGGATTTCAAATACTTCATATCGGGGATGTGGGACAACCAGCAGGGCATACTGAAGATCAATCCGGACATAATCGACAAATATCAGCTGCGTGCTCGTTTCGAAGGCAGGATAAACAAGTACGCCACAATATCCAACAACACCTCGTATTACGACCAGACCTACAGTTATCTTGGCATCGGCACAAGCAACATCGACCGAATGTTCACCATGGCCGCAGCGCATGCCCTCCCCTGCTTCCCCTTCCAGAATCCGGACGGTTCGTGGGTGTATTATTCACAGTATTTCGTGAGCAGTTACGCTGTCGGCAATGCCGTGCATATCATACTTTCGGAGAACAAAGACAAGCATATTGAAAGGAAAAACGATTTCACCAACACCACCGAGCTCAATATCACTCCTTTCAAACAACTGAAACTCACCGGGAACTTCACGATACGCAGAAGGCGCAACCATACTACTGCACGCCAGACCAACTTCAGCTACAAGCAATACCCCGACCAGGAACCGATAGTCAGAACAAGTGGCGTGGGCACTAACCAACTGGACGAAAAAGCCCGCACATACTCCTATAAATCGGCCAACGTATTTGCCACTTACGAAAACACTTTCGGCGGGCATCACCTCACTGCAGTCGCCGGCGGCAACTACGAAACACAGTATTCACAGTATCTGGAAGCCATAGCATATTATCTGATTTCCGATACGCTCAACGACCTTTCGCTCGCTGGCACCGATGCCGATGGTTCATCCAAGCAGTATATAGACGGCGAGCAGAGCGAATATGCATTGATGGGATATTTCGGAAGGGTCAATTACGATTACAAAGGCCGTTACCTGCTGGAACTTTCCGGACGTTACGACGGATCTTCACGTTTCGCGAAAGGGCATCGCTGGGGCTTCTTCCCTTCAGTTTCGGCAGGCTGGAGAATCAGCGAAGAACCATTCTTCGCGCCGATTAAGGGAACGGTAAACAATCTGAAATTAAGGGCTTCCCTGAGTTCCCTCGGCAACCAGGTGGTAAGCAACTATGCCTATATCCGAAAGATTACGACCGATACGGCAAATTGGTCTTTCGGAGAAGGCGACCTTGCCAGGACTTCATCCATCTCCTCTCCGAACGCCGGAGATCTTACATGGGAGACCGTACAGCAGTACAATGTGGGTTTGGATGCCGGGCTGCTGAAAGACCGACTCCAGTTTACGGGCGAGGCATACATACGCAACACTCTCGGAATGCTCGTTTCCGGCGATGCACTCCCTGCCGTTTATGGGGCTAGCGCTCCTAAACAGAACTCCGCGAACCTGCAGACGAAAGGATTTGAACTGTCGCTCTCCTGGAAAGACCAGTTCCGTCTGGCCGGCAAACCTTTCGGTTACGGCATCGCGGCAAATGTCAGCAACTATGCCTCATGCATTACCAAATACGACAACAACCCCAATAAACTGCTGAGCGATTATTACGTTGGACGGAGGCTCGGGGAAATATGGGGCTTTAGAGCAGACGATCTTTTCGCCACCGACGAGGAGGCCCAAGCCTACGCATCAGCCGTCGACCTCAGTTATGTTTTTGAAGGCATGGGGTCCGGGTGGAAAGCCGGAGATCTCAAGTACGTCGACAGCGATGGAGACGGAGCCATCGGCATCGGATCAAACACCCTGGACGATCCGGGTGACCGTGAAGTTCTTGGCAACAGCCTGCCCAGCCTTTCCTACGGGACAACGTTCTCCATGGATTACATGGGATTCGACCTGAGTGCTTTCTTCCAGGGCACCGGCAATCACTACTGGTATCCTCCGCGTTTCTGCTTCCCCTTCTGGGGGCCATATTCAAATCCTATGCAGAGTTTCATGCGACGGGATTTCCTCAACGATGTCTGGGATTATGACAATACCGATGCATACTTTCCCCGTGCCCGCGGCTATGTGGCCGAAATATCCGGAGGTTACCTGTACCGCACCAACTCCAGATATCTGCAGAACTGCCGGTATCTTCGCTTGAAAAACCTCACCGTAGGTTATACCCTTCCCGCCAAAATCAGCAAGAAGGCCGGGATTGAAAAGGTCAGGGTGTATTTCTCGGGAGAGAACCTGACCTGTTGGTCTCCTCTGTTCAAGCATTGCGCTTTCCTCGATCCGGAAGCTATCGCCCATGATGATTCCGAATCTTATGGCCGGTCTTTCTACCCCTGGCAGAAGACCTTCATGTTCGGTATTGACGTTCAATTTTAAATCAGTGACGAGATGAAAAAGATTTATACCATAATTCTTATTCTTACGGCACTGAGCATTGCCGTTTCCTGCGATGACCTTCTGAACAAGTACCCTCTTGACGACCTTACGGAAGAGGCATATTTCGAGAACGCGACCCAATTGCAGTTGTTCACCAATTCGTTCTATTCCTCTCTGCTGCCCGATGCTCCATTCGACGAGCAGAGCGACCTCATGGTTGCAAACAACCCCAACAAACTGCTTCTAAACGGCTCATTCCGCACCGTTCCAGCCTCCGGAGGCGGGTGGAGTTGGACTACCCTTAGAAAGATAAATACCACTCTTGGCAATCTCTGGCGTTGCGAAGACCAGGCCACACGCAAAGAATACGAAGCCCTGTGCAAATTCTTCCGCGCCTGGTTCTATTTCGACAAAGTGCGCAACTTCGGCGATGTTCCCTGGGTGGATCACGAACTCGGGTCCGACGAAAAAGATGAACTGTTTGGCAAACGCGACAGCCGTGAAACCATAATGGCTCATATGATAGAAGATATAGACGATGCCATTGATGGCCTTCCGTCTTCATATAAGTCCGGGCACACCTATCGTGCCACTAAGTGGGCGGCCCTTGCACTCAAGGCGCGTTTCTGCCTGTTTGAAGGCACCTACCGCAGGTATCACGAGGGCGACGTCACCCTATGGACACTTCCCGCCGATGCACAGCCGGCATCTTACTATCTGCAGCTGGCGGCGGATGCGGCCGAAGAACTGATCGACCTCGGTCCGCACAAGCTGTACAATACCGGCCATCCGGATTACGACTACCAGAATCTGTTTGCCCAGTATAACGAAGATGCCGGGGAGTTCATCCTGGCCATCGACTATGATTACAGCCTAAAATGCTTCCACGATGCCAGCGGAGTGGCTCTGTTGCCTGTCTGCGGCCGTAACAGCCCTACCAGGGGTTTCGTGGACCACTACCTGATGGCTGACGGGACCCGTTACACGTCGAAGAGCGGGTGGAGCACCAAGACTTTTGCCGACCAGGTTGCAGGGCGCGACCCCAGGCTCCACCAGACAATCAGAATTCCTGGATACAATTATACGGTCCTCACTACGAACCGGGCAAAGTTCTGCGATATGGACTGCACGCTCACCGGATATTCCATCAACAAGTTCGTCATGCCTTCAGACAATCTGGTGATGAACAATATACGCAGCAATTCCTACAACGACCTGCCTGTCATTCGTCTTGCCGAGGTGTATCTCATCTTTGCCGAGGCAAAAGCCGAACTTGGTTCCATTAAGCAGCAAGACCTCGACAAAAGCATAAATAAGCTTCGCCAGCGTGCCGGCATGCCTGATCTGAACCTCACGGCTGCAAACAGCAACCCGGATCCGTATCTGACCTCCTCCGATACCGGCTATCCAAACGTTACCGGTGCTAACAAGGGCGTCATACTTGAAATCCGTCGCGAACGCGTGGTGGAACTTGCCCTCGAAGGCCTGCGATACGCCGACCTGCTGCGCTGGGCGGCCGGAGAAAGGATTTCAAAGGGCCTGTACGGCATATATTTCCCCGGCGCCGGAGAATATGACTGGGATAATGACGGAAAGGCCGACATTTGCCTGTACAGCGGATCCAAACCTTCTACTGAAGCAACGTTCGTTTACAAAATCGGTTCGGATATCACCCTCACCCAGGGCACCAAAGGTTACGTAAACCCGCGCCCCACATACACTTTCAGTTTCGACCCGGAACGCGACTATCTCTATCCCATCCCTTCCAATGAAAGGGTGCTCAACCACAGCCTTCTCCAGAATCCCAACTGGAACGACGGCCTGGACTTTTAACTGTCAATCATAAAAACAAAACAATATGAAAAAGATTTTCTTCGTATTACTGTCATTAGCCGTTCTTTTCTCTTGCGATAAGGAAAAAGAGAACAAAGGTGGTGGCGGCGGCACCAACACAAAAGCCACAGTAGTCAGGCTTGGCGCCCAGACGCTCACTTTCGAAGCTTTTGAAGCGGAAAGCCAGACTGTGAAAGTATACGCCGACGGCGATTGGACTTCAGAAGCCCCGGAATGGGTAAAACTTGAGCCTGCTTCCGGAAGCGGAACGGTAACTGTTACCGTAAGCGTAACCGACAATGAAGCTGTGGACGGGCGTGTAGGTACTGTCATCTTTGCTCCGGAGCTCACATCTTCTACCACAAACAGGCTCACAGTCCAGCAGAAGGGCGATAACAAGGTCACCCTCAAAACCGGAGCCGCCTTTGCGGAGTGGCTCGCCGGACTCACCTCCGAGTCCCTGGACGAGGCTCGTCTTGCAGCCGACATTGACATGAGCGGCATCACCCTGGTGCCCGCCGAAGGCTTTGCCGGCGTACTTGACGGAGGTGGTCATTCTATCAAGAATCTTACCGCCACAGGGCCCCTATTCAAGATCAACAAGGGAAAGATTTCCAATGTTGTGATTGACGAGACTTGCTCATTTGAGCCCGACACCCTGGTGTTCGGAGCTTTGATCATGCGCAATGAGGGTGTAGTGGAAGCCTGCGTCAACAAGGGCAACGTTACCCGCAGGATTGCCCCCACGACTTCCAAGAGCAACCTTATCGCCGGACTCGTAGGAATGTCAGTAGCAAAGGATGAAAGTACGGTGAATGTCATCAATTGCAAGAATTACGGCAATGTTTCCATCCTCGTGAATGATGACGGGAAATTCACTTCCCAGGGTGTAGCCGGTATTGTGGCTTATTCCCTTGACGAGGTTTCCGGATGTGAGAACTATGGAGAAATAACCCTTTCCGGCGGATATCACACCAACCGTGCCTGCCCTGTAAGGGACCCTTCGGATCCGACGAATATCGAAGTTGGCGAGTTCTACAACAAAAAGGTTTCTTCCTCTGTCGGAGGAGTCGTGGCTTATACCTTCGGCGAACTTGGCAACTGCAAGAATGAAGGAAAAGTATCCTGGATAGAGACCAAAGTCGAGGATCAGAATACTTCTCCTGCCAGAATGTTTGTCGGCGGTGTGGCTGGCTGCTACTATGGTGCGGTAACAAACTGCTCCAACTCCGGGCCGGTTGACATAAAGGTCCTGACAAGCGACAAGAGCAGTTTTGCAGGACAGAATCACCAGCTTTGCGTAGGCGGTGTCTTCGGAGCCGTAAACAATCCTACAGACGATTCCCCCAGTAAGAACAGGGGCATCAATGTGACAGGATGCAGCAACAGCGGTGCTATTACAATAGAGGCTTACGTCACTAAAGACTGGTTGCATCTTGGCGGTGTCGTGGGCTGGCCTGCATCGGAGAATGACAACACCAATCCCGCGAACTGGGGTGTTATGTCATCTTGCAGCAACAGCGGCGATATCACCGTGAGCGGTACAAGCCAGATCCGTGTAGGCGGAATAGTGGGCGTCACCCCGTATATGGAAGATTGCTCAAACACCGGCAAGATTACCGTGCTTGGAGCGGAGGATTTTGCAGAAATCGGAGGTATAGCAGGACATCACTGGGGTTTTGCCCAGACCATAAAGAACTGTTCTTCCAAAGCAGATATCGAGTGCACTGCAATAGTTGATGCCGGTGGATTCTTCGGATGGGTAGGCAATTCATCAAAGAGTTCACAGTCAGCCAGTGTTGAGGGCGGAAGTTTCTCCGGAAACATAACCAGTCCTGCAGGATCCGAGGTCGGAATGCTGCTGGGAGGCTTTGCAAAGAACAAAATCAGCGCCGCCATCGGCACTAGCACGGCCCCTGTAGAGGTGTCCGGTTCATTGAATGGAGTAACCATCACTACGAACAATGCGGCCACAATGCTTTATGGAGTCAATTTCGATGAAAGCGCCCAGTCGTTCAATTATGTCATCAAGTAGATTGCTGAAAACTGTCATTTCCGTACTTGTCCTCGGGGCGCTCTGCGCCTGCGGGGACAAGCCGGACGGACCGGGAAACGAGGAAACGGAAAGCGTCGACCTCCTTGTCTGCACTTTTAACATCCGCTATCCTGAGCCATCCGACGGCGATTACATCTGGGACAAGCGCAAAGATGCGGTATGCAAGTTCATCCTCACCCGCCAGCCGGACATAATCGGCATGCAGGAGGTTGAGAAAGTTCAGGCGGAGTATATCCTTTCAAAGGTAAAAGATGAATACGGCTTATATGGCATAGGCCGGGAAAGCGGGAAAGACATACTTCAGGTAAGCGGCGACGAGACATCCAACACCATCCTTTACAAAAAGTCCCGTTTCGACCTTGTCAGCAAGGGAACTTTCTGGCACAGCGACACTCCCGACCAGGTAGCTTCCAAGAACAAGGCCAATGACTATGGCTCATGGCACACTTCGCATCCGCTTTGCACTTCATGGATAAAGCTGGCAGACGGTGACAACCTGGGACGCTCGGTATGGCTGTTCAACACCCACTATCAAAACAACAAGAATATGAGTTCCGTGGCCCCCGGACTGAGGATGATGGAGAGTAACCTGCATATAAGCAAGATTCCGTCCATTATAGGAGGTGGCATCGGACAAGGCTGCAAGGATCCTGTTTTCCTTATCGGGGATTTCAACAGCTCATTCTCGACGGACGAACTGCAGCAACTCCGGAACGTCCCTCTTGGTTATGCCCGCGAAGATGCCGTAAAATCCAGTTTCCGCTCTACGGACACCGACAACGGATACGGAAAAGCCAGCGGCATTATAGACCACTTGTTTTTCTGCGGACCGCTGAAAGCGCTCACATACTCCGTCGACAAAAAGGACTACGGAATCCTTTACATGTCAGATCATTATCCCGTACTTGCAGAGTTTTCCTACAAAGACAAGTGATCAAACTTTAAAGTGCAGGACACTGCGCACGAACATGGATTCGTCGGAGGCCGTCAGATAGCTAACGCTGTAACGACGGCCTCCTTTTTCTACGTTTACCACCACGTGGCCGCCTTCATAAGAGGCTTTGGCAACATCCTTCATCCATACTGCATCGCCGTCCTTAGCGCGGCGTGCGGCTGGCATGATGGTGGGGCAGATAACCCGTTCTCCGGGATAGATGCTTCTGTCGGAGAGAAGCTCCATGCAAGGTGGCAGGTTGTGCAACTGGTCCCAAACACAACTCACCCAAACTTGCGGACGCAAAGCGGAAACCAGCTTACGGCTCATGGAATTGTGCCCGTGATGATTGACCTTTGCCACATTCACACTGCCGCACACATCAGCAATGTCGTCTTCTATGAATCTCGGCGTCCCGTCCGGATCCTTGAATCTTGCCGAAAAGTCTCCGGCGGTGTAAAACCGGAACGGACCATAGCTGAACACCATGCCGAGCGACATTGCGTTCTCGTTCTTGACAATCTTTCCCGCTTTCTTCCGTTCTGCGAAAAGGTCCTTGATCTGTCCATCGGGATATGCGATACAGCCGTTTGCACAGATATTCCTGACGCGGAAGGACGGATATCCGCCGGGATCATGCAACTGAACTATCTGGTCTTCAGCGCCCAGGCGGAATTTCTCTATTTCCAGGCCGCGGTGCTCCTGCATGTAGCGGTAGAACCGTCTCATGAGCCTGACGGTATCCGGATCGGCATACTTCAATGAATCAGGCTCATCCGGCCAGCAACGATCTATCGCCTTACGGAAGTTCAAAGTCTGCGCCGCCTGCGAGAACCCGCTCAGAGGATATTCCTTTCCATCACGGATTATCTTTTCGGCATAGAAACGGTCGCTGCCGCCATGGTCGTTATGATAATGGCTCAGGAGCATGTAGTCAACATCCGTAACGGCCGGATTGACGCGGGTGACGTACCTTGCAATCCACTCCCCGGCATGCCTGTCGGCACTCGGAAGAATGGGAACGGCTTTTTCGCCCCGGGCCGCCGCATCGAAGTCTCCGCAGTCGAGAAGCATCGTGGTTCCATCCGGAAAGATGAGAAACATGGATTCCGCAACACCGGTATAAATAAAATGAATCTGGAACTCGCCTTTTTTCCATCCACGCCATGGCTTGCCTACGTCCGTATGCTTCTGCCCCATAGCGAAAGCCTTTTCCCAATCCGAAAGCAGGAGCGCAGCCCCGCCAATCATACTGGTCTTAAAAAAACTTCTTCTGTCCATAACTAAAGGAACAAAGGGTCAGCTGCGAAGAGGTTCTCTACCCGGCGTGTTTCTTCTTCTCGAATACGTATCCCGCGGCTGCATTCCGGATGAAGGGCATCGCTGGCAGCGATTATTTTGTATTTCCCCTTCTCCAGCAACCAGCTGGAATTGGATTCATCGAAGGATGCCAAACTCTCACGGCTGATTTCCACACTCACGGTGCACGACTCACCGGGAGCAAGCAAGGGAGTCTTGGCAAAGCCTTTAAGTTCAAGAACGGGTTTGTCCAGCTTACGATGCGGTGCTTTTACATATATCTGCACAACGTCCTTTCCTGCCACGCTTCCTTTATTCCTGACATCCACGCTTACCGTCCAGCCGTTCTCTCCCGGAATGACCTTCATGTTGGAAAAGGAGAAGGAAGTGTAGCTCAGGCCATACCCGAAGGGATACAGTATGGCTTTCTTCGCCTTTGTGCAGAAGAAGCGGTACCCTACATATATGCCTTCTTCGTAATTAGTGAAATCAATATCCTTAACATCGTAGAGCTTCCGGCCGGGCAGACGGCGGTAGTAGGAATAATTAACAGGCTTGTCGGCTACTATCCGGGGGAAGTTCTCTGCGGAAGGCTCATCAGAGTATCGACGGGATGCAGTCATAGGGAGGTGTCCGCTTGGGTTCACCTTACCGCTCAACACGGATGCCACCGAGTGACCTCCTTCCTGACCCGGCTGCCAACACAGGAGGATAGCATCGGCTTCATCTCTCCAGGACTCCATTTCCACCAGACCGCCGACATTCAGTATCACCACGACTTTCTTTCCCTTGGAATGGAAGGCTTCCGAAACCTCGTGCAGCAGGGCACGTTCACGCTCAGATAGCAGGTAACTTGCATTCAGGTCTCTGTCCTTGCCCTCCCCGAAAATCCTTCCAAAAGTAATGAAAGCGATATCGGAAGACTCTGCTGAAGCATCTATGACAGCCTCGGGAACAATCTCCAGAGCCCTCTCCGCATCCAGGAACCACTGATGGCCCTTGTTAATAACGGCACAGCGTTCGGCCTCATCCTTCATATATGACTCATAGAAAGATATGACATTCGCATCCATTTCGAAGCCTGCCGAGCGTAGCCCGTCCAGAAGGTTTACCACATAGGCTTTATGTACGTCTCCGCTGCCCGTTCCTCCGGCAATGAAATCGTAGGAGGCAGTCCCGAAGAGGGCTGCACGCCGGCTGATATCCGCCGGAAGCGTATTCTTGTTGTTCTTCAGGAGGATTATCCCCTCTTCCGCGGCCAGCTTGCAAACTTCGGCATGTGCCTTCAAGTCCGGGGCTTCGGATGGAACATAACCCTTGAATGAAGGAGTTTTCACTATCAAGTTCAGAACCCGGGCCACACAAGCATCCAGAGCCTCTTTGGAAAGACGGCCGTCTTTCACGGCTTCCAGCAGCGCGACATAACGGCTGTCGCTGCCGGGCTGTATCATATCGTTGCCGGCGCGTATGATTCCGGGCACATCATATCCACCGCCCCAGTCGGTCATCACAGCACCTTCAAAACCCCATTCCTCACGGAGAAGTCTTGTGAGCAGATCTGTATTTTCTGCAGCATGGACTCCATTGATATAATTGTACGAGGTCATCATTGTCCAGGGCTGGGAAGCCTTGACAGCTATTTCAAAGTTTTTAAGATAAATCTCCCTGAGAGTTCTTTGACTTACCCGGGCATCATTTGCCAGACGGTTCAATTCCTGATTATTCAGGGCAAAATGCTTGAGTGAAGTGCCCACGCCGTTGGATTCCACACCGTTGACCATAGCTGCAGCCATGGAGCCTGAAAGGAGCGGATCCTCAGAATAGTATTCAAAATTCCTTCCGCACAAAGGGTTCCTATGTATATTGGCGCCAGGAGCCAGAAGAACATCCACTCCATATTCAAGGACCTCATTGCCCATAGCCTCCCCCACCTTCCCCACCAACTCGGTATTCCAGCTGGATGCAAGCAGCGTCGCGATAGGAAAACCCGTACAGTAGAATGTGCGGTCATCTCCTTCGCGCCTCTCCGATATGCGGAGTCCGGCGGGGCCATCCGCCAGACATATACTTGGAATACCCAGGCGAGGAATGCCATTCACGGTTCCCGCGGCACCCGGAACGCCCACTGCCGTATTGCCTATACCATTATACGTTTTTGCGCGGCCGCCTATAAGCAGAAGGACCTTTTCTTCGTCAGTCATAGCAGCAACCACTTCGGGGATGTTATTTTCTGACAGTTTAGGGACTTGCATAGGTGATGATGCAATAACTGTCGAAAGTATCAGTGTCTGTATCATATCGTTCACTTAGTATGTTTGTCGGTGAAATCCAGCATCCAGAGCCAGTCCTGGAGGATTATTCCGTGATCGGCCTGTTTTGTACCCGCTCTACGCACATAACCCAGGTCCAGTCCGATTCCCGATTTACTTCCTGTCGCAGGCCAGGAAACATCCGGCATTCCTTCCTTTCCTAAAAAGGTCCATACCGGGCTTGCAGCCTTCACTGCCAGATACTCCCCTTCCGTATCAAACCATTTGTGGTTAAAACCGTCGACGAGGCAGGCTCGCGGGGCAATGCAGGAAATCAGCAGGTGCTGGTCGAAAGGCAACGCATCTTCGTGCCCTGCATATTTATAAAATGCCCTACAGAACCAATGGGGGTAATTGCTTGTTTCCGAAGCAATGCTTTCTTTGTCCGGGGTAATATGCTTTGTGAGCGGAGCACCCCCGGAACCGGTCTGGATTGGAACGACCACTTTGAACCTTTCATCAAATGCTCCGGCTATAAGGGCAGCCTTTCCAAGCCTGGAGCAACCTGTGACCACCACATTCTTCTCATCCAGTCCTTCCAGTTGTCCGATAAGATCGAGCCCTCTCATCAGGCCCCATCCCCACGCAGCCAGAGCTGTTGTATTATCTGTACGGGATTCATCCCTGGGGCCCCAAAGGGAAAACACACGATTGTATGCCTTGACAGCCACAAACGGCTCAGGATCTGCCGTAATATCTTCGTAATGCGCCGTCATCAAGGCATAGCCTCTGGAAATAAGCAGATTCGTCGGGAAGAAATAACGATTGGATGGATCGATCCAGCCACCGCGGTTACCAGAAACCGAATTGCCGGCGAGTTCCGGACCCAGCACCTGGGTGTCTTCCATCAGGTAATGGTTTCCATAATAATTAAGGGTCAGTATGACAGGGACCGGTTTTTCCACCGATACCGGCCTTATAACCAACCATATAATGCTTGGCCCGCTTTTATCTTCCTTGAACCACATACGGTACTGCTCCCTCATCGCAGATGTTGCAGGATACCCGGCAAGAGCAGGCAAAGTAGTCTCTCCGCTCTCCACTTTCTCCCAATAGACAGGAAGAGCCTTTGGCATCTGGCCATACATCTCCTTCTGGAAAAAAGTTAGTATTTCATCCCTGCGCCAGGTCCATTCCAATTCGGAGGAAACGGTAGAACCATCGGAAAAGCAAAGAGGGTTTTCAAGAGCAAGCCCGTCAACTTTGATTATGGGAGGTTGTTCATCGATTTGCCGGACTTCGGTTTCATTGCCGCCTCCTTCCTGCTTGCAGGACAATAGCATACAAGCCAAACTCAAATAGACAAATGCCCAAAGAAAGGATTTCATATTAAATTGTGTGTGCGAACACAAATATAATTGTTTCGCTTGATAAACGAAAACTATTTTAGTACATTTGTATATTATGCGCAAATATCTGTATACCTTCCTTTTTTCAGTCTTGATGCTGGTTTCATCCTGTGCACATGAAACGAAGTATGAACCAGCCGCCCAGTTGCATTTCAACGAGGACGGACGCTTCAAGGTCATGCAACTCACCGATACCCATTACATTGCCGGTGACAGCCGCTCCGACAGGGCGCTGAGCTGCATCGAAGAAATGCTGGATGCGGAAAAGCCGGATTTTGTAATCCACACCGGCGATATTGTTTTCGGGGCACCCGCAGAGCAGGGAGTAAAGGAACTGTTTGCGCCTCTTGTTGCCAGAGGAATTCCATTTGCCGTGACGCTTGGCAATCACGACGGGCAGTTTGACCTGAGCCGAAACGATATTTACGATGCTATACTCCGTATTCCCGGGTGCGTAAACCGTCCTGCATCAGAAAAAGATATCAGCGGCAATTCCAACGACTATATCACTTTGTCTTCCGTCAACGGAGTCGAGTTTGTTTTCTACCTTTTCGATTCCGGCGATTTGTTTCCCATGCCTGAAGAAGAGAAACCACGAAGATGCTATGATTTCATTCGTTTCGACCAGATTGAATGGTACCGGACCTTGAGTCAGCGTTTCAGGAAAGGCAATAATGATGTTCCCGTACCTTCGGTCGCTTTTTTCCACATCCCTCTCCCGGAAGTCTCCTCTCTTGTCAAAAAGCCATCCGCTGTCATTACCGGCAACAACGAAGAAAAACCCTGCCCCTCCAAAATCAACAGTGGCCTTTATGCACAGATGCGCGAGTTAAAGGATGTGTTTGCTGTCGTCAACGGTCATGACCACGACTGCGACTACGTATTGGAATATGGCCCCATAGCCTTTATATACGGGCGCTTTAGCGGTGGCGACACCGTTTACAACCATCTTGGAGCGGATGGAAGAAGCGATGAGAAGCTTTCAGGAGCCAGATTCTTCGAGTTCAAATCCGGAGAATCCGGTTTTAAAACGTGGATCCGCCTCCAGGGTGGCCTAATCCAGCATTCAATGTTTATTCCGGCCCTCTTTCCTTAAATCTTACTATATTTGTAAGTGATGAATTGCATACTGACTTTATTGTCCGCACTCGCAGCACTGTTTTCCCTTTCGTTCGAAAATGGGACTCTCCCCGGCATCAAGGGACAAGCCGTGTTATTTGACGGCTTTGATTCCAGGATCGTTGTTCCGGCATCAGATTTAGGGACTCCGTCCAGGCATTTCACGGTAGATGTCTGGGTATGCCCTGTAGCATTCCCCAAAAGCCCCTGTCCCATAGTATGTCGGCAGCGCAACGACGTTCCCGGCGGATGGTCACTATGGCTGGATGCGCTCGGCAAAGTCCATTTCCAGGTTGCTTCTGCAGGAGAATGGGTGGAGGTCTGCTCGCCGGAAGGGCTTACGCTTCGGCAATGGTCGCGCCTTACGGCCCAGTTCCGCGCCTCGGACGGTCTCTATCTGGCCATTGACGGAAAAGAAGTTGCAAAGACAGGTCTGGAACTCCCCTGGGTGGAACAGAAAGCCTACGACATGTGGATCGGTCGCACCCCGGTACGCACACCAAGTTTCTTCGAGAACAAGAGCATTCCTATTTATAGCAGCCTGGACGGGGCGCTGGACGAACTGAACATATACGAAGACAAGAGCGCCTACGGCAAGATTCTGAAACAAAAGTTCGCACGTCCTGCCGCCCTGGAATTCGAGTTGCGCATCCTTCCGTCCGGTCCGGACGGCCTGGCATTCGGTTCATGGTATATCCCCCTCAAATACTACAAGGCTTTCGATGAGAGATGGAGGGGCGACGTTCCGGACGTAGTGGTCGGATTCGGCCCAGGACAGCCGTGGAAGGTCGTTTTCTGGAGGGGCATTTCCTATGCTCCCTGCTTCGTTACCGAAACGGGCAACTGGATGTGCAACGAGTTTATCGAACGCAAGAAGGTTACCGGCTGGGGATGCACCGAGAGCATGAGCGACAAGCATGCCGATTTCTCGAGCGTACGCATCCTGGAGAACACTCCCGCCCGTACCGTGGTCCTCTGGCGCAATCTTCCCGTAGGAGTAAACCAAAAGATACCTTACCAGAGCGAGGAAACGCAGTGGGGAGATTGCTCCGAAGAAACATACATCTTCTACCCGGACGGTGTCGGGGTGAGGAAGATGGAGGTATGGAGTTCCCATCTTGAAGACTGGTACGAATGGTGCCAGAGCCTGCAGGTCCTGCATCCATCCCAGAGGCCGGAAGACGTGCTAGACGCATCACGCATAATGTCGGTCGCCGCCATGGACGGAAGCAGCGCGGAATACGGATGGAATTTCGAAAGCAAGCGCCGTCAGGATGAGCCCTCGCTGAAGGGAGCGAACATCCAGGTGACATATCTCAAGAGCAGATGGAACCCCTTCCTGATCCTTGAAGATGTCGACGGCCTCAACGAGAAGGGCCACAACGGACCAGAAATCGACCGGTATGCGGGAAGATGGTCGGATTATTCCGATTTCCCCTGGCGCAACCATTGGCCTGTCACCCAGGATTATGTAATCGGGCGCTATGCCTGCGTCGCAGACGCGCCGTCACACACTTACACTGCGACTCAGTACAATGCTCCTCACAGTGTTGAAGGGAATAAGATGACCAAACTCATGATGTGCGGATGCACCGAAGAGGACGCCGCCGGCCTGCTTCCCCTTGCGAAATCGTGGCTGCGGGCACCGAAGATGACCTTCAATGGAGAAGAAGTTCCCTATGACGTCACCCAGAGAGCATATATCCTGTCATCTCCGGCATCAGGAAACCTCAGTCTCAAGGTAGAAGCCTCATCCGGCCGGCCCGTAAACGGACTCTGTATTATAATCAAAGGCGTTTCCGAAACCGGAACTGTGGTCGTGGACGGCAAGCCATGCCCCGATGCCAAATCAGGCGTGGTCAACGCATGGGACGGACCTTCTTCTGTAGTCTGGATTCCCGTCAAATCCGATAAACCATTAACAATCAACCTATAATTGCATGAAGAGGTTTATTATCATCGGTATTCTACTTTGCCTGATCGCTTCTACCGCAACAGGGCAGGGCGTCAGCCTTGAGTTTACCGAAGCGACCGAGCTGACCATCCTTGGAAAGGTATTCCCCAATACTCCCAACCCCTACGAGAGGATGGACTTCTCCATCTCCGAAGGATGGGAGCACAAAGACAGCACTCTTCTCGAGATGTCTTCCGGGATAATGGTCTCTTTCAAGACCGACTCCCCGTCCATTTGGGTAAAGCCGGAGTTCAAGGCCCTGAGCGGCTCCAGGAACTCAAGCTGGGCTGTCCGCGGTTTTGACCTCTATATCAAGAAGGATGGCAAGTGGTTGTGGGGTGGAGTATGCAATTACAGAAGCACCATGGATACCGAAAACGGCAAAGAGAGGAGCGTGGTGAAAAACATGGACGATTCCATGAAAGAGTGCCTTCTGTACCTGCCTACCGAAAGCAAAGTTTCCTCACTTATGATCGGCGTTGAGCAAGGCTGCCGGCTGGAGAAAGGTGAGAATCCCTTTCGTCACCGTATCTGCCTTCACGGTTCCAGTTTCATGCACGGGGTAGCCACCGGCAGGGCCGGACAGACAGTGCCAGGCTTCCTCACGAGGATGACGGGGATACAGTTCTGCAGCCTGGGAGTTAGCGGAGACTGCCGCATGCAGCCCCAGTTTGCCAAGGCGCTGGCCCAGGCAGATGTCGATGCTTTCGTCTTCGATGCTTTCTCGAACGGGAACGCCAAGACCGTGAAGGTCAATTTGTTCAATTTCATCGAGACGATCCAGGCAGGAAAGCCGGGAGTTCCGCTCATCTTCATGAGCACCATATGGCGTGAGAGGCGGAACTTCGACAGGGAGCACGACGCAGTGGAAAGTGAGAAGATAGCCATGGCTGACAGCCTGATGAAGATAGCTGTCAAAAAGTACAAGGACGTATACTACATTGATTCCAATGCCACGAATCCTACTCACGAGACGACCGTAGACGGGGTGCATCCTGGCGATTACGGATACTGGCTCTGGGCTGAATCAGTCCGGAAACCTATCCTGAAGATACTCAAGAAGTACGGCATACGATGATTTAAATGAAAGACCGCAAACTCCTGAATTCCGAACTCGGACGCATCAGCGCGGAGCAGTACCGTGCGGCGGAGCCGTCGGGGGTGGAAGTCATCCTAGACAACATCCGCAGCGCCCACAACGTGGGCAGCGTTTTCCGCAG
>JAEEGF010268368.1_pt1 | contig 20968 bp, 13 predicted proteins | sample 9134171 | NCBI WGS metagenome assembly JAEEGF01 (sample SAMN16246542, study PRJNA631951) | gut metagenome | biome: gut microbiome; feature: rumen; material: AP-attached | host: Bos | place: Iran: Karaj | collected 2018-10 | reverse complement strand
TACACCTTCCAGCAAGTGCGTGAGAAAGAGCTGGGCCTCGGTCTGGACTTGAAGGGTGGTATGAACGTGACACTGCAAATCTCGGTGCCCGACATCCTCCGCGCTCTCTCAGGCAACAATCCCGACAAGAAGTTTAACGAGGCTATTGCAAAGGTCGAGAAAGACCAGGCTGCACAAGAGAACTTTGTGGCCAGCTTCTGCAAGGAGTACAAGAACCTGGCTCCTGGTGCAAGCTTGGCACAGGTGTTCCGCAACGTCGAGAAGGTCCGTGAGGATCCTACCGCAAGCGACGCCAAGGTGCAAAACATCCTCGAGGAAGAGGTGAATGCGATGGTCGACAATTCATATAAGGTGCTGCGCAACCGTATCGACCGCTTTGGTGTGGTTGCTCCCAACATCCAGAAGCTGCAGAGCACGGGCCGTATCCTGCTCGAGTTGCCTGGTATCAAGGAGCCTGAGCGTGTGCGCAAGCTGCTCCAGGGCGCTGCTAACCTTGAGTTCTACGAGACCTACACGCTCGCCGACCTGGTGGGTGCACTCAACAACTTGAACCAGCAGGCAGGTAAGCCCGCAAAGGCTGAGGCCGCTCCCGCCGACTCGACGGCTGCTGCTACCGACTCGACCAAGGCCGAGGAAGCTAAGCCTGCTCCCGCTGCTCCACAGGGACGCACCCTGGCCGAGCTGACAGGATTCCAGATGCTCGCACAACAGCAGGGCAGTTCTCCTGTCGTGGGTATGGTTGCTGCTGCCGACACCGCAGCTGTGAACGCTATTATCAATTCGCCCGCCGCTCGCAACAACTTGCCCGCCGACCTGAAGCTGGCTTGGACCGTCAAGCCCCAGGCAGGTCAGAATGGTGCCGACATCTTCAGCCTGGTCGCACTGCGCACTGTCAACGGACAGCCCGTGCTTAATGGCGATGTCGTGACGCGCGCTAGCAGCGAGTTTGACAACCTGCAGGGTCAGGTTGTGTCGATGCGCATGAACGATGAGGGTGCTCGTCAGTGGTCGCGCATCACTGGCCAGAACATCGGCAAGGCTATTGCTATTGTTCTTGATGACCAGGTCTACTCTTATCCCAATGTCAATAGCCAGATTGATGGTGGTAGCTCGCAGATTAGCGGTCGCTTCACCGTCGAGGAGGCTAACGACCTTGCCAACGTGCTCGAGTCAGGTAAGATGGTGGCACGTGTCAATGTGGCCAGCGAGAGCGTGATTGGTCCGTCGCTGGGTCAAGAGTCGATCAAGAAGGGTGTCACCTCGTTCATCGTGGCACTGATTCTGCTGGTCATCTTCATGATTTGCACCTATGGCATCTATGCAGGTAACATCGCCAACCTGGGTCTGATCATGAACCTGTTCTTCACCGTAGGTATCCTCGCTTCGTTCCAGACGGTGCTTACCCTGCCTGGTATCGCTGGTATCGTGCTGACGCTGGGTATGGCAGTGGACGCCAACGTGCTGATTTTTGAACGTATCAAGGAAGAGTTGCGCGCTGGCAAGGGCCTGAAAGCATCGGTCAGCGATGGTTACAAGAATGCCTTCTCGGCAATCTTCGACTCTAACCTCACGACCATCATCACGGGCATCATCCTGATTATCCTGGGTTCGGGTCCCATCCGCGGTTTCGCTGTTACCCTCGTGATTGGTATTTGCTGCTCGTTCTTCACTGCTGTGTTCGCAACACGTCTCGTGATGGAGCACTTTGTCAACAAGGGCACCTTTAACAAGATGACCCTGACGACCAAGCTCACCGAGCACTTGATGGAGAATGTGAAGTACAACTTCATGGGCAAGGCCAAAAAGACTTGGGTGGTGCTGGGCGTGATTGCCGCCATCATCCTCTGCCTGTTCGTGTTCCGTGGCTTGAACCAGGGTATCGACTTCTCGGGTGGCCGCAACTATGTGGTGCAATTTGACCATCCTGTCAACACCGAGAAACTCGAGAGCCAGTTGGCTCCATTGTTCGACGGTGGCAACGTGTCGGTTATCACTATCGACAATGACACCAAGGTGCGTGTGTCGACCAACTACAAGATTGACAGCACTGAGGAGGGCATTGATGACGAGATCATGGACAAGCTCTACAACGGACTCAAGAGCGAGCTGGGTAACATGACCAAGGCTGACTTTAGCGTGGCTAATGAGAGCGTGGGTGTTGTCTCGACCGACGTCGTCGGCCCGAGCATCGCTAGCGACATGACGCGTGAGGCCATCTGGGCTGTGATCTTCTCGTTGCTTGCCATGGCACTGTACATCCTGATCCGTTTCCGCAACGTGGCGTTCTCTATCGGCGCTCTGGCTGCCGTGGCATTTACCTCGTTTGTGGTCATCGGTTTCTACAACTTGCACGGCATCTTCCCGTTCTCAATGGAGATCGACCAGACGTTCATCGCCGCTATCCTGACCGTGATTGGTTATCAGGTCAACGATACCGTGGTGGTCTTTGACCGTGTGCGTGAGTATCGCGGACTCTATCCCAAGCAAGACCTCTACGAGACATTCAACAAGGCATTGTGCAGCACGTTGTCGCGTACGTTGATGACGTCAATCACGACCTTGCTCGTGCTCTTCGTTATGTTCTTCCTGGGTGGTGAATCAATCCGTAGCTTCATCTTTGCGATGATTCTGGGTGTCATCATTGGTACCTGCGCTTCGTTGTTTGTCGCGTCGCCCGTGGCTTACGCGCTGACCCGCCGCCAGGTGCGCAAGAATGCCGCACAACAACCCGTGAAGAAGTAGTTTCTTTTTATAACATTTGGTGGGATGTCTTGGCAGGGCTGGGGCATCCCGCTTTTTTCTAGAGCATATCGCCTCGAATCTCGCGAAGTAATTCCTGATATTCTTGATCAAAGAAAGTAATCATGACCATTGACTCTATACGTGCATTGCGCATCAGTGATTTTAGTTATGACTTGCCCGATGAGCGCATTGCTAAGCATCCATTGGCGCACCGTGAGCAGTGTCGACTGCTCTATTGGCACCAAGGCACCATCGAGGACCATCATTTCAGTGACGTGCCGCGCCTGCTGCCTCAAGATGCCATGCTCATCTACAACAACACGCGCGTGATCAACGCCCGTTTGCGTTTCCGCAAGGAAACGGGCTCGCTCATCGAGATATTCTGCCTCGAGCCCGAAGCACCCCGCGACTACCAACTCATCTTCCAGACCACTGCGCACTGCTCGTGGAACTGCTTGGTGGGCAACAGCAAGCGTTGGAAACAAGGCGAGTTGCGGCAGGTGGTCGAGGTTGATGGACTTACGGTTACGCTGCGGGCTACACGTGGCGAACGCCGTGGCAATGCCTGGGTCGTCGATTTTGACTGGGATGGCGACGTTACATTCGCGTCGGTGCTTGATGCTGTGGGCGTGATTCCTATTCCGCCCTACTTGAATCGCGAAACCGAGGCCAGCGATGCCACAGATTATCAGACGGTATATAGCCACATCGATGGCAGTGTAGCGGCACCGACGGCAGGGCTGCACTTTACTGACGAGCTGCTGGCCGAGTGCGACGACCGTGGCATCGCGCGCCGCGAGCTTACCCTCCATGTGGGTGCGGGCACCTTTCAGCCAGTCAAGAGCGAGCACATTGGTGAGCATGACATGCACATCGAGGTGTTTGCTGTGCCACGCAGCTTGCTGGTCGAGCTGAAAGAGGCAAAGAGACCCGTTGTGGCAGTGGGCACAACTTCGGTGCGCACCCTCGAGAGCCTTTATTATGTGGGGCAGATTCTTGCCAAGAACCCCGAGGCTACTGGCGATCAACTCACCGTGCGGCAATGGATGCCCTATACCACACCTTGCCACATTACCACGGCCGAGGCACTTCAGCACATCATTGACCATCTGGACCGCACGGGGGCGCAGACCTATCTGGGGGCCACCCAATTGATGATTGCCCCAGGATTTCAGTATCGCATCATCCAGGGGATGATTACCAACTTCCACCAGCCCCAGTCCACCTTGCTCCTATTGGTGTCGGCATTTGTTGGACAGGATCAGTGGAGGCCCATGTATGATCACGCATTGTCGGCCGATTATCGGTTTCTCAGCTACGGCGATGGGTCGTTGTTGATGCGGTAATGGTCGGTAAAAAAGGGTGTTTCGTCTAGAAATGTCACGAATTGCTCCTCACCGCGTTAAACGGGCACACTCTTTGCTTGTCTAACCAGTACAAGGCCACGAGAGTGAGCAAGTTGTTGAATTATCAATTAAAAAATATAGCGTTATGAAAACTACAGTACGCAACATCATGATGAGCTTGGTGCTCGTGGGAGGCATGATTCTTTCTGTTCCCGGCATGGCTCAACCCTCATCCAACAGGCATCGCGGCAGTGAACGTCCGCAGGTGTCGCGCTCCAGCGATCGTTCGTCGGTGTCGCGCTCTAGCGAACGCCCCCAGGTGTCGCGCTCCAGTGATCGCTCTGCAGTAAGCCGCAGCGAGAGCCGTCCGCAAGTGACCCGCAGCTCAAGCGACATTCGCTCGTCGCAGGGCAGCGTGCGCAGCCGTGCCAACGAAACTAGCCGTCAATCTGTCGCTACACCCATGCGCCCTGAGCCCCGCAAGGCCGAGACCCCGTCGGTGCAGACTCGCACAGCTGTTGATCGCAACCGTGGTGGCAGTGTGACAACCGACCGTGGTGGCAATGATCATGGCAACCGTGGCGGTAACGTCACGCCCAGCACCCGTGGTGGCGACAACACTCGCGGTACCGTGGGCACGGTGCGTACAGGTCGTGACCGTCCGTCAAACCTGATGAAAGACAAGGACGATAACCGCGTCACGTCGCCCACCACTCGCCTGGAAGAGAACGGCAACCGTGGCAACGGCAACCACAACGGCAACATGGGTAACGACCGTGGTGGACGTGGTAACGGCAATCACAATGGCAATATGGGCAATGACCGTGGTGGACGTGGTAACGACCGTGGTGGACGTGGCAGTGATCGCAATGGACGACATGACAACGACCGCGGGCATGATGGTGGCAACCACCATGGCTATGGTCCCAGCGATCGTGGCGGACACAGCCGACCCTATAACTACAATGACCACCCGCACCGCGACCACTTCAGCTGGAGCCACTCGCACCACAACTGGAGCCGTCCGTTGCCACCGCCTCCTCGTCCCTATCGTCCCGCGCCTCTGCGCTATTACCGTCCGGTGATTCCTGCACATTATCGCCCCTACTACGGCGCTCCGGTTATCGACCGCATCTTGGGTCTGATGTTCGGAACCTACTACGACATGTCGCTCGATTACCTCTACACCAACGGGTACTACATCGACGGTTATCAGGACAACATCATCTATCTGCGCGACGTGCGCATGCTCAACCTCCTCTGGCCCGATGTGATGCTCAGTTATGACGGCGGTCGCCTGGCTAATGCGCAGTTCGTCTATGCCACCACCTATCGTGACCGTGCACGCTACAACCGCCTCTATCACGACCTGAGCGCTGTCTATGGACCTCCCATCAGTGTTGAGAGCGGTATGGCAACCTGGTTTGGAGGCAATACCACCGGCTACGTCACCCTGAGTATGGGAACCGACTACGGCCGCTACTATACAACCCTCTCCATCGGCTATTGAATGTCAGGAGAAACAAGAACTGAGAAGCGAGAAGCAAGCCTCAACTTGCCTCTCGCTTCTTTTCTTTCTACCACTCGGTCTGCTCGTGAAACGGTCTTATTTTAGTGTCTTTGCCCACTCGCCGGGTTTGGCGAGCAGCTCGGCGACCTTGTCGATGGTGTCGTCGTGCCGCGCTTCATACTCGCTCTCACCATTCTGGTAGTAGTAGCGCGATAGCAGTTCCTGTGCCAGCAGGCGCGAGATTTCCTTGCGGTTGTTGTCCAGATCATGGCTCAAGTCGTGTTTGAGCAGTTTTTCCAGTTGCTCGAATGCGGCCTTGGTGCTGTCGTTCATGTAGCCCTCGACCTTCGCCACCTTCTGCAAGTTCTCCAAGCCTTGCTCACACACTTTGTCGTACTGGAACTTCTCGGGGTCGATGAACGCCTTGAACTCGTTGAAGATTTCGTCGGTTACCTCAAACTCACTGGGTCGCGGAAGGGTGGGATGCTCGGCTTGGTAGCGCGTGGCGAAGTCGAACGCCCAGTTGTCACGCACGATGTTATAGACCAGGCGGTTCACTTCGGGATAATCGACCTTGATGTCGGGGGTGATGCCGCCACCCTCGCGCACCTCGCGGCCATGGGCGGTGTGGAAGATGCGTGCCGTCGAGTCGGTCGTAGTGCGTTGGAAAGTGCCGTCGGCATTGCGGTGCGAGTAGTCCACCTCTTGAATAAGGCGCCCGCTGGGGATGTAGTACTTTGCCACTGTCACCTTGAGGATACCGTCAAATGGTAGTGGGCGTGTGGTCTGCACAAGTCCCTTGCCGTAGGAGCGCGACCCGAAGATGACTGCGCGGTCAAGATCCTGCAGAGCGCCCGCAGTGATCTCGCTTGACGACGCACTGCCGCCGTCGATGAGCACTGCCAGTGGCATCTTGGTGTCGATGGGCTCCTGTGTGGTCTTGTATACCTTCTCGCTTGCCTTGTCACGCCCGCGTGTGGTGAGCACGGTGGTTCCCTTGGGCACAAAATGACCCACTATTTGCACGGCACTTTCCATCAAGCCACCACCGTTTCCACGCAGGTCTAGCACCAACGCCTTGACGGCGGGGTTCTTCTTCAATTTGAGCACGGCGTCCTTGACTTGCTGGGCCGAGTGCTCGTTGTAGGTCGTGAGACTGATGTAGCCCAGGTTGCCATTGACTAGGCCATAGTAGGGCACAGGATCCATTTTGATGTTCTCGCGCTTGATGACGAAGGTCTTTATGCTGTCCTCGTCATAGGGGCGCACTACCTGGACCGTAACCATAGTGTTTGCTTGGCCTTTGAGGTGGCGGCTCACGCTGTCGCTGCTCCAGCCTGTCACGTCGATGCCGTCAATGCTCTTGAAGCGGTCGCCCGAGCGCAGGCCGGCCTTTGCCGCCGGACTGTCCTTGTAGGGGCCGCTGACATATACGCCTGGCTTGTCGCCCTTGCGCTCCTGGATATACGAGCCGATGCCGCCGTATTGCCCCGTGCTGATGACCATGAAGTCATCCTGGCTCTTGGCAGGGATGTACTCGGTGTAGGGGTCGATGTCATCGAGCATCGCGGTGATGGCGGTCTCGATCGACTTCTCGGCATCGATGGTGTCGACATAGAACGTGTTCAGTTCCTTGTACACGGTGTTGAAGATGTCTAGGTTGCGCGCAATAGCAGCACCCGAGTTATCCTTCTTCTCATCGGCCAGCACCGACGGAATAATTAATGCCGCGCATAGTATGACGGCAGCAAATATGTGGAAATTTCTTTTCATTGCAGAATGATGTTTTTTGTTTGAACTTGCGAAGTTACTACAAATTGCCCAAACCGATGCTAAAACATGGTGTTTTTATCATTTTTTTGAGATTTTGGGGCACGATATTTGCTTTTGTGAAAACAAACCGCTATATTTGCGAAAAATTTTGAACACATCAAATTATTAGTTTATGAAAAGAATAATAGCAATATTTGCTTTGCTGGCGGCCGTACTGGGCGCATGGGCAATGAGCGAGGAAGCGCAAAATCGCGCTGTGTGGAACGCGCTCGACGACATCCTGGTGGAGGAACCGGGGAACACGGCCTATATGTACTACTACAAGCAGGATATGGACGGTGACGGCATCGACGACCTGGTGATTATGAACGACACCAAGGCCACCAAGCGTGTCTTCCGAGCCTACTCGGTGGGGCGTAACATGGCCCCCATCACCATGACGGCTGACTTGTGTAAGAAACTGGAGAGTAGCCCCCATGCCATTCAGTATATTGACATGAGTTGGAGTGAGCCCAAGGACGATGTCACACTGAAGGAACCGCCCATCTTCATCAGTGACATGGAGAAAGCAAAAAACGAGTTCGTGGGATGGCGCGACTTGGTATGTGACCCAGGCACCCTCTACACTCACATGGTGTTTAAGCCCCATGTCAACGAAATCCGCTTTGTGCGCGATGACCGCATCTTCAGTTCGCTCGACGGCGACACTCTGTGGCAAGATGTGCGAAAGTTCAAACTCAAAGACCCGAAGGTGGTGGCCAAGATGTTCCGCGGCTACGGCGATGGCGTGGCAGTGCCAGTGGCGGTGACGCGCAACTTCCTCACCACCCACGAGCCTCTGCAGTTCAGCCGCTGGCTCACCCCCGAGCCCAAGCGTGCCATGGACCGTTCCATCCACCAAATCGTGATTGACCACTATGGCAAGCAGTACCGCGTGGAGCGCTCGCAGTGGCTCGCCACGCTCCCCACTGAGGTGGGCAACCGCGACTACTACCTGGTGCTGCTCGTCGCGCCACAAAAGGCTATCTTCGGTGTCGTCTGCATTGGCGAGGGCACCGTCGCGTCGGCGGTCGAGCTTTGCACCGACGAGAAGGAGGGCGACGCGACCTTCAGCCGCGACCTCAGCGACATGAACATGCTCGAAGCATCCAACGTCGAAGACCTCTTTGACGAGCACGGCCCTGAAATCATGTGCATCATGCAGACCCCCGTGGGACTGGAACTCTATGTGCGCTGGGCATCGATGGAGGGCACCCACTACAGCATTTGGCGCGAGGTGGGCACCCGCATGGTCAACATCATCGACGAGTATCATTACTGGATGTTCGGATAAGAAAAAATTGCGCAAGGCGAAAATAATGCCATGCTTGCATGAGCATTATTGAGGCGCAGCCAATTTTATCAAAAAATTGCCCTGAAAAGCGATTTTTTCTCGAAAAAATTTTGTCAGTTCAAAAAACCGTTGTAATTTTGCACCGCAATTCCCGAAAGGGGGTGCAACTTGCCTCAATAGCTCAGTTGGTTAGAGCACATGACTGTTAATCATGGGGTCGTTGGTTCAAGTCCATCTTGAGGCGCATATTCTGCTTCAATAGCTCAGTTGGTTAGAGCACATGACTGTTAATCATGGGGTCGTTGGTTCAAGTCCATCTTGAAGCGCACAAGGGAGGTTACCGAATGGTACCTCCCTTGATTTTTTTGCCCCAAGCGTTTAACCTGTCGCAGCTCAGCGTGCGGCGCCGTAGGCATTGCCACTCGACACAACGCTGTTAAGGAACTATATATCTATTGTCCCCATTTTGTTTTTCGGCATGAATTGGGTTTTAATGATGAGGAGCAACGTCACCGAAGGTGACAATTTGAATAACCGGGGGTGGAGCGTCTGCGACACCTCCGGTATGTGGCCACACTGACTACCTCGCTGAAAGCGAGCACCTTGCTACAACTACCAGGATTATCTAAATGCTCGCTTTCAGCGAGGGTGAGAGTCTGCATACTGTCCGAGGGTGTCGCAAGCTCCACCCCCGGTTACTCAACTCAGTCGCTTTCAGCGACAAAGCCGTCCTGGGGGACAACTTGTATATAGTTCCCAATTTTTAAGTAAATTCTCGCCGTAAGGCGATAAAAAAGTTGCGAGGCAGAACACCTCCCCTAACTTTGAAGTGCACCCCCACACTATTGTATATTCATCCGATCGGCACTTCGGGACCAAGGGCCAAAAAATGGCCAAAATTGAGCTGAAAACCGGTTTTGGGCAATCTGCAAAATCGTTTGGGCAAAAATATTTTTTCAACTTGTTGGCTGTGTGGTTGTTGTAAAAGCATTTGGGCATGGAAATATTTGGACGGGAATAGAGTGTGGTGTAACTTTGTACTATAGATCATTCGTCCGATTTTCAATATTAATTAAATGGCCTTCAATATTTATGATTGTTGCTTTAAATAGGATGAGCGACTTGACAAAAACAGCATTTTGTCAGTCAATTATTATGACTGTAAAGATTATTTCCGTACCTTTGCCCAAGACTCTTAAAGATATGAAAAAGATTCCAATACTTGCTTTCACGTTATTGTGTCTTTGCTTCTGTAGTTGTAGCAACTCTGATAGCAAACGTGATGTTGAACTGAAAAATGACAACACAATTAAGTCTCATACAGATTCTATTGTGGAAGAATATATGGGCATTTCGATATCTGACTCCTCTACTATTTTCATCCCAAAGGTTCATCTGATAAACAATTGCATATCAGAAGAGCTGCATCAAACTATTATCCCGTTCCTAAATAATAACTATCCACCAAAAGAGTATATGATAATAATAAATTTCTACACATCTGACGTGCGAATGATGTCAATCAGCAGATTGCCTTTCCATAAAATTAGACGCGAAAAAGTTCAATGTATATTGGGCTGTTGTAATATTGATGGGTATGACATACTTATATATGATAAAATCGGTTTCAGTTCCATCGAAAGAAAAAAACTATTAGCACCAACTTCTCAAACAATTAAAATGAGAATAATTGATGGCGTTTTAAGCGGAACTGATGGGCCATCGTGGGTTTATGTGCTGAACGACAGCTTACAACTAACACCATATGAGAAAAATGAGAACTGGTGATTGGGGCGGATTAGGGACTGTTATTTTTCCGCCACTGAAAAATATGTATAAACTAAACTTGGTGTTATGAAGAGAACAACTTTTTATCATGTTTTGATTATTCTTTTTGCTCTGGCATGTGCGCAGCAGGCAAGAGCGCAACGGTCAATAGACCTGATTAATGATCAAGACCGGGTACTGCTTGACTCGGCAGTAAACCTCATGGACAATGGCAAAGCCAAAGATGCCATCAAGATTTTTGACAAACTGCGCAAGAATTACAAGGACAACTATATCCTTGAGTATGAGCGCCTATATGCTTTTTACTTGGCAGGCGACTACAAACGCATCGTAAAAGAAGGCCCCAAGCTGTACGATAATCCCGAAATTGAGCCTCAGTGTTACCAACTTGTTGGCAATGCCCAGGATGTGCTTGGCGATGCCGAGGCAGCGATGAAGACCTATGATGAGGGCCTTAAGATCTTCCCTAATTCGGGATATCTCTATCTTGAGAAAGGCAACATCCACATGTTGCACAAGCGCTACAGCGAGGCCGCCGAGTGCTACACACGAGGCGTGGAGGTGCAACCCGACTTTGCCAGCAACTATTATCGACTGGCAAGACTCTATGCCGGAACTACCGAGCCGCTGTGGGCAATCATCTATGGAGAGGTGGTGTGCAACCTCGTGCCTGGCACCGAGCGTTGCGCCGAGATGGGAAAACTCATCTATGACTTGTTTAACGAGAATGTGACGGTAGAAGGCGAGGACAAGATTCATGTGACAATGACCAAAGATAATGTCATCCACATGACAAGCGACTCTTCGATTGTGAGAGTGCCGTTTCCAATGGTTTATGAGATGGGACTTCTGAAGTCGCCTGCCCTTCTTGAGGTTACAAAAACTAAAAAACTCACTGTGGCTCAAATTGCTGAATTGCGCCAAGAGGCATTGGCGCACATCGACACAGTGACACCAGGATATTTCAATCTCTCGTTGCTTGATTTCCACCGCAAACTCATCAAGAGTGGTCACTGGATGGCTTACAACATGTGGCTCATGTCGCCTGGTGATACAGAGGAGACAAGCCAATGGCGCGACAGTGAAGAAGGAGCACGTCAACTCCAGGAGTTCGCGACTTGGTTTGCAAGAAATCGCTTTGTCCCTACCGTTGACGAGCCAACGGTGATGACTAAGGTTTTCAAGACCGATGAACTCGATATCCCCGGTGTTGATGAGATAGCAACTGCCGAGGGATGCCGAGCACATCGTGATGATGCTCTGCGGCTGGCAAAGTGGTATCTCGAGCAACCTGTAAACATGCAAGATATGGCTCAAAGTAAAGTGAGGCAATTCCTGATGCTATGGATGACAAACACTGATGAGTTCTCGTTTACAGTGGGCGGCAATGCGGCGATGGGGCATATTGAACTTTTTGCTGCCTACATGGCTGCGATGACCGAACATGCCATTGAATTCAAAGTCAACAAGACCGACGAGGCAATGTACTGCGAAGTGATGCTACAGGTGATAGACTACTACAAGCGCAACAAAGGTGTACTCGGAACTGTCGAATCGATGGAGAAATATCTCACCATGGACGGACCGACACTTAGAGAAACCTTTGCCCAGGAGTGCCGCGACTACAAGTTCTGACTATGAGTGGCGATAGGGGCACCATGAGGTTTTATCTCCCCATACCCACTTTTGGGGCACGACTATTAGGAGTTTCGCGTGCTTCGCGGTTTAGAGACTAAAAAGACATAAAAACATATTTTTTTTCGCGTAATTCGCGGTCTTTTTAAGACATAAGTACAGAAATGTTTCGCGTTTTTTTAGACTAGAAAGACAGAAGAACACTCCTCAGTCACTTCGTGACAGCTCCCCTAACTTAGGGGAGTAGCTGTGTATCAGCAACTTATTATAGCCGAACTCACGTTATAGTTTCGCGTAATTTTCGCGTAATTCGCGGTTAATCTACTAGTGATCGGTTCACAAAATAATGTACCACGGTTCCTTCACGAAACCGTGGTGCATTTTGTTTTGTCTTTTAGGCTCTTTTGTCCTTGATGATATCTGACGACCGACCAGTATCAGTCATCCAAATTTAGCAAGTGCAGTCTGAACGCGTTACCGATAAGCTCTGCAGCATTGCGCGAGGCAGTCTTGCGCAACAATTGTTTACGATGGTACTCCACCGTGTTGGACGAGATGTAAAGCTGCTCGGAAATCTCCTTGCTACTGAATCCTCGCGATAACAATTCTAGCACCTCAAGTTCTCTCGCTGTGAGTTCGATGTTGGGGTTGCTCATATACAATAATTCTTAAAAACTAAAATCCAAATATTTTTGGGACTGCAAATTTAATGGCAAACAACAATTCACTCCAAAAAAAACGCCGATAAATTTGACCTATGTGCCTCAAAACTACTTATTTCAGTAACTTTTTTCAGTTGCGAGGTTGTGTATTTGTCACAGGATGGTTGTCAAACCAACGAGAAGTAATTATCAAGCGAGAAATTTCCCATGCTTGGCTCTGGCGTGACAATAACGGGCCACTGCCTATCGTGTCATGGGGGCCCTGCGCCACCGTGCCTGTAATGCCGCGCATCAGACTATGGCCAAGCCCCTTCCAGCGATAGCCATTGCTGCCTGTCAGGTCGAGCAGGGTGGGATAGATATCAATTTGACCAAAAGGCTTTTCAATCTTTTTCCCTTGCCCACTGTTGAGGACCAGGAATAAGCAATCAATGCCTTCAGGGTCAATTGATTGCCGCCCCGAAGGCTCGAAGTCGATGCGGTCGTTGTGGTCACTGACAATGATTATCAGGGAGTTGTCATACAGGTTTTGCTGTTTCAGGCGCTCGAGGAATAGCCCCAATTCGCGGTCAAATACCGCTGTGCGTTCTAGATAGTTACGCACCTTCAATGTGTAGAGTCCGCTAGCGCTAATCCACGACTCGGGAACGTCTGTACGAGTATAAGGCTCATGCATGCCCAAAGTGATTACTTGTGCCACAAAGGGCTGCTCCATGTTGGCAATCACTTTGCTGGCAAGATCAAATATGATTTTATCCCACTGCCAGTCATTTGACTTTAACAAGGGTCTCACTTCTCTTGACCCATGATAGTCTTGATATCCATAGGTGCGAGACGTAAGTTCGGTGTTCCACAGTGCTGGCGGGTCGGCGCAGATGTGCGTGCTGTGCTCTATGCCCGTTGCCTGCAACAGGGTGGGGTAATTCGCGGTAGGATACACCATAGCCACTGCCCGCTGCTCGAGCGGCAACAAACCTGTGTTGATCATGAAGTGGGCATCACTTGAACCGCCATTCTTGACTTGACGCCGCATGTGAAGTCCAACAAGGCTAGTCGTGTCGTTGCACAAGGCATTGAGTGTAGGGGTTACTTCGCGATCGCCTATGCGCAAACCAATCACCCACGAGTTGAGCGACTCAACAACAATCATAATTAGGTTGTCACGGCCGGCGTCATAGGTGTTGTCGGTATATTGAGGCTGGCTGGCTAGGAACTGCTCGATGCGGCGCTCGTCATCGGCCGACAGACGTTTGTGTTGAGCCAGTTCGACCGCTGTGCAGTAGGCGAGATATCCTGTCAGACCATTGTCAGCCATATACGACGCATGGGAAACCTTGACGTGGGTGTAGTTGCCGTTCAGGTACTCGCTCACGCTCAGTCCTTTGTGCCAATAAGTGCCGTAGGCCAGCGCATCGCCTGCCACGCGCAGGACAACGAAGGCCACCAGTGCATAAGCCAGTCGCCGCCACGCGCTGCCATTGTGGCTCGACGCTGGCAAACGGTGAAGCCAGCATAAGTCGACGATGGCTAGTGCCACCACTGGAATGACAAACAACCAGTCACGACGTATCCAGTTACCTAACGCGCTGTCGATGACCAGCTCGTCAAGGTTCTGCCATAACACGAACGATGACGGAGGCATCAAGTCGCAGTAGGTAGGGAAATACATCAATTGCGCGATGCCCCAACATAAGAACAAGAGCAGCACAGGCCACTGTACCCAACGCCAGCGGCGACGAAACAGCCAAGTGGGCAACGTAAGTACGATTGCGTCAGAAAACCACATCAGTAGGCCATGAATCCATCCCACGCCGTGGCTTGAATGCCATAGTGTGGTCTTGTAGGTTCCTGTGGCGTAGTGGAACGCGGCAAGCTGCAGCACAACGGCGCAAAATGCCAGCAGACCGAACATGCGACGGCCGTCAAATGATATGTGGTGAAGGGGTTTGGACAGTTTCATGCTGCGAAATTAGTGTTTTTTTTGCAATAACACCGTGCAGTACTTATTTTTTTATTACCTTTGCATCGTCATAAACAATCAAACACTAGTTTCTTATGAAAAAGACATTATTTACACTCGCTGCACTGATGTGCATGACACTGGGACTCACCGCTTGCGGTGACGACAATGACGGACCCAATGATGGCGTAACCGTTAGCGCTACCTATGAGATTAGTTTTTCTCAAGATCTGCTCGATGTGGCTGAAGTGACCATTGTCTACGTCGACAACAAGGGTCAGGTCAACCTTGACAAGCCCACTAGCAATCGTTGGACTCGCAAGGTATCGAGAGAGGTCAAGAACAAAGCGGTGCCTGTAGAATTTGGCTACAAGCTGGTTTATGCGTTGAAGAGCAACTATCCTGATAAAGAAAACTACACTTTAACGGCCGAGGGCACTATCAAGGGTGAGACTCCTAGCAGCAGCCGTCAATTTCAGGAGACCTTGCTGAACGGTCAAGTAGGCAAGAGCCGCTTAGAGAACGCAATTGAGCGTGGCTCCAATAAGGCCTTCGGTATTGTGGTCTATAAGGAAGGAAGAATTGAGCAGAACCCGTTGTTCACTGTATTCATTTAAGGATTTCAATCTTTTCAAAACTTTTTTGGACGAAAAATTCATTTTTTCGTCCAAAAATTTTGCCAGTCCAGAAAATTGACCTACCTTTGCACCCGCAATTGAGAAATCAATCGCAACTACACATTTTCACGGTGCGTTAGTTCAGTTGGTTAGAATGCCTGCCTGTCACGCAGGAGGTCGCTGGTTCGAGTCCTGTACGCACCGCTGTGGAGAGAGGAAAAGAGCGTGTTAGCGAAAGCTACACGCCCTTTTTGTTTATCCCCATCGGACCCACGCGCCGTGCAGGCGGCGCCGCAACTTGTGCAATAATGATTCCCGTTCACGATTATCGACCCACGATGCCGCATAATGGTGGATGGCATGTGTCTCGGGTCGGACATCCAGCTGGCCAGTGAAGTAGTTTAGCGGGCACAAATACTGCCACGGATAAATCGTGAACCCCGCGCAGCGCAATGCTCCATTATCAAGCGGCTCGGCCGTTTCGTCAGTCAGCAATTGGCGTGTGATGTCGACGATGGTGTCGCCCTGCTGGCCCGTGCGTGACACAAAGTGCAACGTGCGATAGTGCTCCAGCATCCGCCCGATGAAGGGATGTCCCGCCTCGCACCCCATGCCCAGCCCCATGGCGCAGTGCAGACTATTGTTGTCGTGGCGCTCGGGTTGCTCCTGTCCCATGAAAGCACCCTGCGCGGCCAGGTCGTCCAGTGGACGTAGCAATTCGACATCGGTGTCCAGATAAATCCCGCCATGATGATACAGCACCCACAGGCGCGCATAGTCGCTCACATAGGCATATTGCCCCAGGCGGTAGGCCTCGCGGGTATAAGGAACGCTCTGAACGTCAAAATTTGACTCATCCCAACGCTTCAACTCCCAGTCAGGCATCTGCTCGCGCCAAGACGCAAGGCAGCGCACCGCCAACTCGGGCAGTGCGCTGCCGCCAAACCAGCAGTAGTGGATGGTGCGTGGAATCACTTCTCGGCCCTCTTCTTGATGTGGTCGTTATACATCTTGATGCCAAAGATGATCAAGCTGCAGATGGTCGTGATCAGGTTGGTGACAAACAAGAAGATGCCTTCTTTGCCTAGCATCCATCCTTGAATCATGAAGCAGATGCCCCCGATGGCCATCATCAAGAACGTGGGCAAGGCGATGCCATCGGTATCGCGCGTGCGGATGGTTTGGAAGGCCTGGGGCAGGTAGCCCAGCACCAACGAGATGCTGGCTAGCCAACCGACAATTTCAAATGTTGTGCTCATGATGTTGTAGTGAATTACATTACTTAATTTCTCTCAGCAGTTCCTCGACAGCGGCTTTGAGCTGGCGGTCGTCGCCCTTGACGACTGTGGCGGGGTCTTGTGCCACCTTGATGTCGGGCTCAAGCTGGGTGTTCTCGAGATACGAGCCGTCGGGTAAGCGGTAGCCGATGATGGGCATGCCGTAGACCAGCGACGGGTCTTGCAGGGTTTCCCACGACACACTACTCATTGTGCCCGGGACAGGCATACCCACCAACTTGCCGATGCCGGTGTGCTGGTAGACCCAGGGAGTGCCGTGCGCGTTGCTGTAGCATGCCTCGCACTGAACCATGATGCTGGGCTTGTTCCAGCGACGGCTGGGCATGTCACAGGCCTCGCGGCCGCGAATCACCTGCGTAAAGTACTTCTTGCCGCTGAACAGCACCTCGATGTCTTCGTGCAGACGGCCACCGCCGTTATAGCGGATGTCGATGACGATACCATCCTTCTTGTAGTACTTGCCCATGACCTGGCTGTAGACCTCGCGGTAGCTGTCATCGTTCATCGACCTGATGTGCACATAGCCCAGTCGTCCGCCCGAGAGGCTGTCGACCAGGTGCGCGTTCCGCTTGACCCAGCGATTGTACAACAGGTTGTTCATCTGGCTGCTAGTGATGGGCAGGATGACCTCGTCAAAGGTGCCGCCCTTGGGGTCGCGGATGGTCACCAGCGTCTTCTTCCCTGCCAGACCGTTGAGTAACTGCGTGTAGTCGTTCTCCTCGTTGATCTCGGTGCCGTTGATCTTCTCGACAATCATGCCACGGCGCACCTTGCTCGTCGACTTGGCGAATGGGCCTTTCTCAATCACCTCGTCGATCTTCAGACCCTTGCCAGTGTAGGTCCAGTCGAACAACAGGCCCATGTTGGCGGTGGGCTCGCTGCCGCCATTGGGTGAATAGCGGCCACCACTGTGCGACACGTTCAGCTCGCCCAGCAGCTCGCTCAGCAGGTTGGCATAGTCATAGTTGTTGTTGATGTGCGGCAAGAACTTGCGGTAGGCGTCGCACATGGCGTCCCACTTGCAGCCGTTGTAGTCGGTGCGGAAGAAGCGCTTGTTTACCTGGTGCTGCACATGGTTGTACATATACTCGCGCTCGGCAGCAAGGTCCATCTTCAGGTCAGCCTTGTAAGTGATGGGAGTGAGCTTGTCGCCAGCGATAGCGAGTTTATTCATGGTCGAGCCCAGGATGAACATCGTCTTGCCGTCGTTGCCGCGCTGGATGTCGCCAAAGCCCGAGTTCATCTTGTTTACCAGCTTGGTCGAGTGCTTGCGCATATCGAGCTTCCAGAGGTCGTAGCCCTCTTCAAACTTAGACAAGTAGTACAGGCTCTCGCCGTCGTCGGTGATCATTGCGCTGGCGATGCTGCTTGAGTTGGGTGTGAGTCGCACCACGCGGTCCTCAATGCCTTCGAGTTCGACGACAATATCTTTCTTCTCGTCTTTCTTCTCATTGGCTTTTTCGTCTTTCTTGTCTTTCTTCTTGGCGTCGGCCTTGGCCTTGTCAGCCTCCTTCTTGGCTTCCTTCTCAGCCTCCTTGACAAGCTCATAGTCCTCCTTGCTCATGCGATACTTGTCGTAGGCGTCCTGGTTGACGAAAGCGAGCAGCACGTCGTCCTGCGAGCCCCACGAGCCATGTGCACGCATGCCATAACGATTGCTGGCGAACAGGATGGCATTGCCCTCCATCACCCACTTGGGCGACTCGCTGAAGTAGCCGCTGCCGGTGATGTTGGTAATCTTACCGCCGTCGGCACTGACGATACCTACGTCGGTGTATGGGTCACGGCCATTGGCGATGTAGTTGATGGCGAACCACTTGCTGTCGGGTGACCAGGAGTAATCAAATCCGCCACTGGTGTTATACCAGGTCGAGCCGTCGGTCACTTGGTGTACTTTCTTGCTCTTGAGGTCCATCACCATCAATCGGTTGCGGTCCTCGATGAACGCGAGTTTCTTGCCATCGGGACTCACGTCGGGATAGGCACGCTCGACGGTGGTAGAGGGCAAAAGTATCTCTTCTTTGATGGTCGTGGCGTTGGGGAAGTTGGGGTCTTCCTTGCGCTCGATGCTCGCCTCAACTAGTTGCCAGTTGCCGTTGCGTTCGGTAGCATAATATAAGGTGCGGTTGTCACTGCCCCACGACAGACCTCTCTCGGCCTGTGGGGTGTTGGTGATGCGCTTGGTCGTGGCATATTCCACCGAGGTAACAAACACCTCGCCACGGGCGATGAATGCTACCTGCTTGCCATCGGGCGATGCCACCGCGCTGGTGGCGCCCTTGGTCATCGAGGTGCGCAACACATCTTCGCTGTCATCGTGGAAGAGGTCGACTTTCACCTTGGAGGGCTTGCCGCCTTGCGCTTGAGTGTAAAGCTCGCCGTCATAGGTGTAGCACAGCGTGCCGTTATTGGCGATGCTCAGGAAGCGCACGGGGTGGGTCTTGAATGAGGTCACTGCCTTGATGGCGCTGGGCTGGTCGATGGGGAACTGGTAGACGTTCATCGAGCCACCATTGCGTTCACTTAGTATATAGACCGTTCGGCCGTCGGCACTGAGCACAGGGCTGCGGTCCTCGCCGGCATGGTCGGTGAGGTTGGTGTGCTTGCCGGTGGTGGCATCATACTTCCAGATGTCGCGTGTGACGCTGCTGGTGTGGTGCTTGCGCCATGCGTCCTCCATGCCCTTCTGGTCCTGGTAGACCATAAACTTTCCCTTCTGGTCCCAAGTGATTTCCTCGGCGGGCGTGCCCAGCACCTGCGTGGTGCGACCACCTGCCACCGGCACCTTGTAGACCTCGGTCAAGCGCCCGCTGGGGAACAACGCGCTGCTGGCGGGATCCTGGATAGAAGCCGAGAAGTAGATATATTTGCCATCGGGGCTGAACGCCCATGGCAACTCGCTGGCCGAGTTGGTGGTCAAGCGAGTGGGGGCACCGCCCGATGACGGCATGATGAACACGTCAAAGTTTCCCTTGCGGTCGCTGGCGAAGGCCAGGTAGCGGCCGTCGGCGCTCCACACGGGGTTCATCTCATAGCTCGACTGGGTGGTCAGCTGCACGGCGTGACCGCCATTAACAGGCACTTTATAGATGTCACCCTTGTAGCAAAACGCAATTTCCTGCCCGTTGGGCGAGATGGCGGCATAGCGCATCCACAACGGGGTTACCGCTGCGGCTTGCACCGCGATGGCTGCCACAGCAGCCAGTGTCAACAGTTTCTTCATTGTCATTAGTTTTTTATTTATTGATGTTTTATTCTTACTAGTTCTGTTCAGTAGAGTCGGCAATACATGATGACTGGTTGCTGCAAGGCTTAATTGTGCATTGTGCATTGTGCATGATGCATTGTTCCAAGTGATATCTGGGCCGGTCCTTGACCTCGATGTAGATTTTGCCGATGTACTCACCCACGACTCCCAGGCCGATGAGCACGCAACCGCCAATGAACCACAACGACAAGATCATCGACGCCCATCCGCTCACGGCACGCCCAGTGAAGTAGGCCACCAGCACATAGACCAGCATCGCCAAGGCGATAAACAGGAACACGATGCCCAGCGTGAGTACCATGCGCACAGGGCGGATGCTGAACGACGTGATGCCGTCGACGGCAAAACTCATCATCTTGCGCAGCGGGAACTTGCTCTTGCCCGCCAACCGAGTGCCGCGGTCATAGTACACGCAGTCGCTCTTGAAGCCCACCAGCGACACCACGCCGCGCAGAAACAGGTTGCGCTCGCGATAATCCAGTAGCGCATTCGCGGCACGGCGGCTCATCAGGCGGTAGTCGGCATGGTTATACACATTTTTCACTCCCAGCCATCGCATCGTGCGGTAGAACGCTTGTGCGCTTGTGCGCTTGAACCAGGTGTCGCTCTTGCGCTCATGTCGCACGCCGTAGACGATGTCGCACCCCGCCCGATAGCGTTCCAGCATCTGTGGGATGACCTGTGCATCGTCCTGCCCATCGGCATCGATGGTCACTAGCACGTCGGCATGCTCCACCGCGGTCTCCAGGCCAGCCAAGAGGGCATTTTGGTGTCCCGCGTTGCACGACAACTTGATGCCGCACACCCGCTCGTCGCGCGCAAGGTCGCTAATCAATGCCCATGTGGTATCGGTCGAGCCATCGTCGACATAAAGCACGCGGCTCTCTTGCGACGCGGCCGATGCTTCGATCAAATGCTGCAACAAGGTCAGCAGTTGCTCATGCATCATGGGCAACACCTCTTGCTCGTTGTAGCAAGGAACGATGATATAGAGCACATCGGTTTTCACAAGTTGACAAAGTTACGGCTTTTTTTT
>JAEEGF010229331.1_pt1 | contig 20968 bp, 20 predicted proteins | sample 9134171 | NCBI WGS metagenome assembly JAEEGF01 (sample SAMN16246542, study PRJNA631951) | gut metagenome | biome: gut microbiome; feature: rumen; material: AP-attached | host: Bos | place: Iran: Karaj | collected 2018-10 | reverse complement strand
CGTTTGTTCTTTTGGATGGCATATCAACAGAACTGTATGATAGATCCTGCGACGGATAGGAGAGCGAAGTATTGGAAACGATGTGGTGCACACATCAATGGTAAAGTTAACATTGGGTATGATGTTTATTTCGATGCCGGCAATGCCAATTTAATAACGATTGAGGATGGAGTCTGGATTACCTCCAGATGTTTATTGCTTTGTCACAAAAGGGATTTGAGTAATTATTATGTGGGCGATGATATTAATTTAATGCCTTACAAACATGGCCCCATCCATATTTGCAAGGGAGCACATATTGGGATGGGTTCCATTATTATGCCTGGGGTGACTATAGGTGAGGGAGCTATTATCGGGGCCGGATCTGTCGTGACGAGAAGTATCCCGGCGTGGTCAGTCGCTTTAGGCTGTCCTGCCAAAGTTGTTCGGACTATTCCAGAAAGAGGGGATCAACAAGATGATTAACAAACCAATTTTCCAGCGCAGTGATTTTCAGTTGTGCGATGTGCCTGTCCCTGAGGGTTATCCTCAATCTCAGACTCACGCAGGTGTTTTTTTGTATGATGGTGTCTTCTATATGACAACATCTCCATATCCCAATAAACGCTATTCGCGGTGGAAGTCATTGTGTCGCATAGCATTACGAAAACTTTCATGTGGCTTGTTCAATGAAGTGGATGGAGAGTATTATGAGAATCCCTGTTTGTATAAGGGGGAGACAACCAATGTGTCAGACATCCCTGTCCGTTTTAAACCACTGGCGGATAATCCGCTTGTTAGAACCCCGGAGTCCTTAAATGGACTGCCAGCCTACAATTCTGATCCGGACTTATTTGTTGAGGATGGAACTTTTTACATTCTCAATCGGACTTTGTATCGCACGAAGATGTTGGAGCACGGTTATGAAAGCAGGACAATTGTATCTCTTATTGCTGGAGAGTTGCGGGACGATAGTTTTGTTCATATTGGAACTCGGCAGATTAAAGAGTGGAATCTTCCATTCACATCCCCTTGCCTGACTAAGTATAGGGGGAAATATGTTTTTTCTTTCCTGGACACAAATAGTGCTATCGACTCTTCCACATTTAATGGTATCTTTTTCCAATCTGTCAATTCTATTGAAGATTTATCCATTGATAACCAGTATGTTAAGATTGACGTTGATTCGGACGTGATGTTGCCTTGGCATATGTCGCTTTTCCAATACAAAGGGACTTTATATACAGTCATAGCGTGCGTCAGGAAAGGGGATCCAGAGAGAAAAATATGGCAGATGCTAGGAACCTTTTCTGAGGACCTGACCGAGCTTAAAGTTTTTCCGGTACCGTTGTCTGATTATAATTCATATCGCGGGTCAGCTTGTGTACGGGAAGATGGGCTGTTTATTCTCTATAACACGACTGTCTGTGAGCAGGTGGTGGGTAGTGATTCCATAGATGGGAGGGATGTTATTCTTGCGTTCAAGCCTTTTGATGACCTTATTAAAGAAGTTCGGGGTTTGTGATGAAACGAATTGCTATCGTTTTCGAGGGAGGTTTAGATAGTCCGACCGGCCTGACCAATGCGGTGATTAATAGAGTCGTTGCGCTTAAACAGTCCGGAGTTTTTCAGGTGGATGTCTATGATATCCTTTCATATCCAACTGGTCTCGCCAAATCATTGATGCCAAAATCAAAGTTCAAGGGGCAGAATGAGGTTGTTATCGATGGTCTCTCAATTAAGGTTCTTTGGTTTGGCCGTCCTTTGGTTGATGCGATTATTGAATTTAAGCTTCATAAAAAACCATATCTGTTTGACCGTTTTTTGAGGAGGAATGCGCATCTGTTCAGTTCATACGATTTGATTTCAGCCCATGCGTTCATCGGAGCGAAACTCGCCTTTTTTATTAAACAGAAATATGAAATTCCTTTTTGTGTGACTTGGCATGGCTCCGAAGTCCATAGTATCCCGGATAATAATGCCTATCAGAAAGCCTTGACAAGACAAATTATGGAATTTGCTGATTCTAACTTCTTTGTGAGTAGATCACTATGTGAATATGCTGAGGCTCATTTCACAAAGAATCCAAACAGCGAGATTCTATATAATGGTGTCAGTTCCTTGTTTTATAGACATACTCTTGAGCAAAGACTATCCCTAAGACACTCATATTCTGTAGAAAATCAGAAGGTTGTTGCTTTTGTTGGTAACCTTGTTTCAGTGAAGAATGCGGCATTGTTGCCAGAAATCTTCAAACGTGTGCGAGATAAGTATGAAGGACGAATGGCTTTTTGGATTATTGGCCGAGGAAGCGAGTATTCTTTAATAGAACAGCGCTGTTCGGATTACAACTTGCCGTTTAAAATGTGGGGTTACCAAGGTTCTGCTGTTCTTTCTCAAATGCTTCAATGTGTTGATGTGGTTGTTCTTCCGAGTAAAGAGGAAGGTTTGGGAATGGTACTGCTTGAAGCGATATCATGCGGAGCCTCTGCGGTTGGTTCAGATGTTGGGGGAATACCAGAAGTTATTGGAAAAGGTAATTCGATATCACTTGGGGCTGATTTCGTTGAAAGGTTTTCTGACAAGGTACTGGCATGCCTTGAACACCCTGAGATAATGCGCCTTGATCCACATTTTAGCTGGACCGTTACTGCCAAGAAGGAGACTGAATCTTATATGTCAATTCTGAATGGAAAGAATTAATAGTATATTAAAGTATTGCTGCCTTGCTCTGTACTATGGCTTTGCAATCCACCTCCCAGTTAGTTATTCTAAAATTGGTGGAAAGTTTTCTCGCTGGTTGAGGAGTAGCCTTTGCAAGGTGATTTTCGAATCTGTGGGAAAGAATGTCAATATTGAACGAGGCGCTCATTTCGGGAAAGGTTTTCGCATTCGTATAGGTGATAATTCTGGCCTTGGTATTAATTGTCAAATCCCAGATGGGTCTATAATTGGCTCTAATGTTATGATGGGGCCGAACTGTTACATCCATGCAATGAACCATATTTTCACGAGAACAGATATCCCAATGATTCAGCAAGGTTTTGGGCCGTCGGAACCCGTGGTTATTGAAGATGACGTCTGGATAGGCAGGGATGTGACAATAATGGTTGGCCGCCATATTTCAAAAGGAACCATTATAGCTGCGAACTGTGTACTTACAAAAGACTTTCCCTCCTTTTCTATAGTTGGAGGGAACCCAAGTTGTCTCATTAGGGATCGTCGTGATTCTGTCAAATATGTTTAATATGATCAACGTAATCGGATTGGGCTATATCGGATTGCCCACGGCATTGATGATGGCTTCACACGGAGTGGAAGTCGTTGGAACAGACTACAATAAAGGACTTGTGGCGACGCTTAACGCTGGCAAGACTACATTCAAAGAGGACGGCTTGGACGAATTGTTCAAGGACGCAGTGGCGAAAGGTATCAAGTTCACTACGGAGTACCAGAAGACTGACACTTACATTGTCAGCGTCCCCACTCCATACGATAAGTTCTCCAAGAAAGTTGACGCTTGCTATGTCGTGGCAGCCGTCAGGGAAGTCATGAACGTCTGCCCCAAGGGGGCCACCGTGGTGATTGAGAGCACGGTAAGTCCGGGCACAATCGACAAGTTCGTTCGTCCTGTGATTGAGGCGAACGGATTCAAAATAGGCGAGGACATCAATCTTGTCCACGCCCCGGAGCGTATCATTCCCGGCAACATGGTCTATGAGCTTCTTCATAACAACCGTACGATCGGAGCCGACAGCCGTGAGATAGGGGAGAAGGTGAAGGAGTATTACGCATCATTCTGCCAGGGCGAGATCGTGGTGACTGACATCCGCACTGCCGAGATGACCAAAGTGGTCGAGAACACCTACCGGGCTGTGAATATCGCATTTGCCAACGAGCTGTCTAGGATTTGCCGCCACGACAATATGGACGTTTACGAGATCATCCGCATCTGCAACATGCACCCCCGTGTGAATATCCTTCAACCTGGTCCTGGTGTTGGAGGTCACTGCATCAGCGTTGATCCATGGTTCTTGGTGGGGGACTATCCCCAACTCGCCAAGGTCATTGATGAAAGCATGAAAACCAACGATTACCAGCCGGTTTTCGTCCTTGAACGCATCCATGAGATCATGAAAGAGCACAACATCACTGACAACCGCCGTGTCGGCCTCTACGGCCTCACTTACAAGGAGAATGTCGATGATGTCCGTGAGAGCCCGACCCTCCAGATGCTCGACATCCAGGAGCGCCATCTAGCTCGTCCCCTAAAGACCTTTGACCCCTTCTTCACAATGAAGGAAATAGTTAAGAATCAAATCCTTGACTTCGACCAGTTCCTCTCCGAAGTGGACATGGTCGTCATCATGGTCAAGCACGACCACATCAAGCAGAACTGGGACAAGCTAAAGGGGAAGGTTGTGTTGGACTGTCATAATATTTGTCCGCTGGAAGGGGTGTATCATATTTAATACTCTGTCCAATGAAAAAAGTGATGTTGGTATTCGGAACTCGGCCGGAGGCGATTAAGATGTGCCCTTTGGTGAAGGAGTTCCAGAAGTATCCTGATGAGTTTGAGACGATTGTGTGTGTGACGGGGCAGCATCGGGAGATGCTGGATCAGGTTCTGCGCATATTCGATGTGAAGCCTGATTTTGACCTGAATATTATGAAGCAGGGCCAGGACCTCTATGATGTGACGGCGCGAGTGCTCACAGGAATGCGTGACGTGTTCAAAGAGTGCAAGCCAGACGTTGTTCTGGTCCATGGCGATACTACCACCAGCACTGCGGCTGCCCTTGCGGCATTCTATCAGCAAATACCCGTGGGCCACGTCGAAGCCGGCCTCCGCACCCACAACATTTACAGCCCCTGGCCGGAGGAAATGAACCGTCAGATCACCGGACGCATCGCCACCTATAACTTCGCCCCGACACCTCTTTCGAAGAACAACCTTGAGGCGGAAAAAGCTCAAGGTCAGATATTTGTGACCGGCAATACCGTCATTGACGCCCTTCACATGGTGGTCAATAAGCTTAAGAGCGACAAAGCTCTTGCTGACGAGCAGGTCAACGTACTCAAAGCCGCTGGCTACGATGTCACCCGGCTTGCTTCGACAGGCTCGCCAACCGGTGGAAAGAAACTCGTCCTCATCACTGGCCACCGACGTGAGAACTTCGGCGAAGGTTTCATCAGCATGGTAACCGCCATGAAAGACCTCAGTGAGAAATATTCCGACGTGGACTTCGTTTATCCGATGCACCTGAACCCTAACGTTCGCAAGCCGATTAAGGAAGTCTTCGGTGAGGATGCTATCAACCGAGCGCCATGCCAGGCCACGCCCGGGCATCCCAACTTCTTCTTCATAGAACCTCTTCAGTATCTGGAGTTTGTCTATCTCATGGAGAAGTCCACAATTGTCCTGACCGACTCCGGTGGCATCCAGGAAGAGGCACCTGGCTTGGGCAAACCTGTGCTTGTAATGCGCGACACTACAGAGCGACCTGAGGCATTGGAGAGCGGCACCGTCCATCTCGTGGGTACCAACCACGACTTGATCGTCAACGAAGTTTCGACCCTGCTAGATAACGAGGAGGCCTACGAACGTATGTCCAAGGCCGTCAACCCCTATGGCGACGGCAAGGCCTGCGGAAGAATAGTAGACGCATTAAGATAGTGTTTGATAAGTAGCTTTATGCAAATAGTTTTTTTACAGAATTCTGCGACACAACCGAGATGCCATAAGCGTTTTAGGTCTTTCAAGCGTTTGGGGGTGGACGGTGTTGTCTATTCATTTGACAGAAACTGGTATAATGTGAATCTTCCCAAAGATATGGAGATTCATAGTTTGGGAAAATTAAATCCAGGGTCATATTTTAAGCGCTTTTTTTTGTATATAAAAAAGCTCCGTCCTGTTTTTAAAAAGCACGAAGGAAGCATTTTTTATTGCTATGGTCAAGATATTGCTTTAGTAGCATATTTGCTAGGACGAAAATTCGTGTATGAAGAAAGTGATCTGATGTACCTCGGATACAAAGAGTCATTTGTTGGGAAAGTAATGAAGAAGGTGGATACTTTCCTTCAACGCAAGTCTATAGCTACAGTATTGACTTCCCAAGGTTTTGTAGAATACCTTTATGGCGAGGGCAAGTGCCCTCAGAATGTTTTTGTTATTCCCAATAAGTTGGATTCTTTTTTTCTTTCCTATAATCGTCCATTGCCAAAGCAATCTGATATTGCTCATCTCAATTTTGCTTTTATAGGCTTGATAAGATATGAACGTTATATCTCTGCTTTTGTTGAGGAGATGGTGGCGTTTAATCCAAATTACGAATTCCATATTTGGGGGGATGGTGCTGCAGATAAGAGGGCATTTGTGGATGAGCTTTGTGCTCACTTCGTTCAGGTAAAGTATCATGGTCCCTTCCGAAATCCTATTGACTTGCCGGAAATATATTCGAAGGTTGACTTTAATTTTATTTGCTATAATGCGGCAGGGCTGAATGAAAAGATTGCTGAACCAAATAAACTCTATGAGTCTACTTTTTTTAATACTCCAGTGCTTGTCAGTCCAAGTACTTATCTTTCCAAAGTTATTAGGAAATGGGACACTGGTTTCATTATTGATTGCAATGACAGAGAGGATATAAGAAGATTTCTGCGCAGTCTTTCAGCTGATAAAATAGAGATCAAAAAAAACAATAGTTTACAGATTAATGCGGAGTTACTTATAAGCGATTCGTCAGATGAGGCTGCTCTTATTAATACTATTGCTCGTTAATGGGTTGTGGCTTAGCGGACAAACGTTTCCGGTTATTCTCCAGGATATCCGGCCAGGTACGACTACAGTTATTGATAAAGTAATTGACTTACAGGGATTAGAGTGGCATATTCCACGAGAAGTTACCCTTAGGTTTGCTAGAAATGCTTCTATAATTAATGGTTGCATAGTTGGTTCTTCAACTAGAATCATAGCAAAAAAAAAACATAGAGGTGTATTTCAGAATGTTATCATAAAGGGGTCATGGATTGTTCCCAATGTGTATAGTGAATGGCTCGACTTTGCTGAAAATGAGAATAACACACGGCAAGTCCGGAATTTGTTCCATTTATGCTCTTCCGATGTGGATAATGTTGTTCATATACAATCCGGGTCTTTTTTTCTTGACGGTTACGATAGCGTAGCCAATTCTCCATCCATTATCCTCGTACCATCAAATACTACAATAGTTAATAAAGCGACTTTTCGAGTCTTACCTCATTCGAATGTCCAATCATTCTTGTTTTATTTTCGCGATGTGTCCAATTGCTCCTGGAGAGGCGGAAAACTTATCGGTGATATAAATGATCATTTATCAGATACAGGGGAACAGGGTTTCGGTTTTGCTTTACGTGGGGCTCATAATATTACTATCCAGGATGTTGAATGTGCTGATTTCTGGGGTGATGGTATAAACCTCCAGTATTTGAAAGGTGGTTATCATAATGAGAATATTCTTATAGAGAGTGTCCGATGCAACAACAATCGTCGTCAAGGAATATCGATTGAAGATGGGATTAATGTGAGAGTCAATAACTCCAACTTTTCTGGAACTGGGAGTTTTCGGGGCACTCCACCAATGAAAGGAATTGATGTAGAACCATACTATAAAGAAGCGGTTATTAATGGTATTCGTATTACCAATTGTACTTTTTCTAATAATGTTGGAGGAGGATTAAGTTGTAGTTATATCAAGTCATCAGACTCTGAAATCATTATTTGTGATTGCATGGATATAAATGGAGGCTTGCGAATAAATGATTGTCGAATTGACAATAATGCCAAAGGTATTATTATCGATAATTATCAATGTCCTGCCGGAAAACTTCAGTTTAAGCGAGTTGTTCAAAACGTTATGATTCTCAACAGTACTTTTATGAGTGCTTTGACTGAAACAAGTAATGTGGATAGGCTCTCCAATGTGGAGATGAATGGTGTTACCTTCCGGACATCTGAGCAAAGGACATGGAATTATTATTGCCTTTCTTTGGTATGTGCGGAGATGGATAATGTTCTATTCAATGGTTGTCATTTCGAAATATTGAAGGGCTCTACGCTCTCTTCAGTCTTTCCTTCAGGAGGTGATTGGTCGGGAGCGTTGATTAAGAATTCAGTTATTGTCGATCATAGAGGGCGTAGTATGTTTGTTCCATGTGATATTATAAATTCTAAGATTGAATGTGAATCAGGACTTTCTTTCACTAATTGTAAAAAAGAAGCTGATCTCTTTTTTGTTAATAATGAGGTAACTATCAGACAATTACTGGAAGGTAGTCCATTCGTCTTTCATTCTTCATCACATCCATTTTATACGTTGATAGGGAATACTATTCACCATCGGGGCAATCTTGATCATTCTCATCTTATTCAGCTATATAAAACCAATAAGATAGCTCCGACGGTAGTTCTGCGAAGTAACAAATATGTGAATTGATGATTCTTTTTAGATAAACACTTTATCAATGAAAAAGATAATCCGAGCCACGACTGTGCCTCAGTCACTTGCGGCCTTCTGCGATGGGATGCTGAAGGACCTGTCCCGCGACTACGAGGTTGTCGCTTTGTCGTCTCCCGGACCGACCCTGGAGATGGTAGCGCAGAGGGAGGGTGTCCGTACGGTCGCCGTCGAGATGGCTCGTCACATATCCCTGCTTAAGGACCTTAAGGCCTTGTTCGCCATCATCCGGATCTTCCGCCGGGAGCGTCCCGACATGGTCCACAGCATGACCCCGAAGGCCGGCCTCCTCTGCATGATGGCGGGCTGGTTGACGAGGGTTCCTGTGCGTATCCACACTTTCACGGGGCTTGTGTTTCCAACCTCCGCGGGACTGACCAAGCAGGTCTTGATGCTCACCGACCGCATCACCTGCTTTTGCGCCACCCATGTGATCCCTGAAGGAGAAGGCGTCAAGAAAGACTTGATTGACAATAAGATAACCCGGAAAGACCTGAAGGTTCTTGGATATGGGAATGTCCGCGGGGTTGACATGGACTACTATTCAAGGACTCCCGAGGTTGAGGCCGCGGCGGCGGCGCTTCGGGATCCTTCCCGTTTCACATTCCTTTTCGTCGGCAGGTTGGTTAGCGACAAGGGAATCAATGAGCTGGTGGGGGCTTTCGAGTCATTGAAGACGGAATATCCGACGATACGTCTGTTCCTGGTCGGTCCCGCTGAAGATGATCTTGACCCTGTCAAGGAAGAGACTCACGCCATTATGGACTCGGACGAGGCGATAATCGTGACCGGAAGCAAGTCCGGGGTCGATCTCCTGGCTTACTACGCCGCTGCCGACTGCTATGTGTTCCCGAGCTACCGTGAAGGCTTCCCGAACACGGTCTTGGAGGCTGGCGCATTTGGTCTTCCTTGCGTCGTGACGGACATCAATGGCTCGAGGGAGATCGTGAAGGACGGATTCAACGGAATCGTGGTCCCTCCACGTGACCAAGACGCCTTGGCAGCCGCTATGAGAAAGATGTTGACCGATCCCGACGCCCGTCAGGCGATGGCCTCAGTGGCCCGGGAGAGCATCGCATCCCGCTTCGAGCGTGGCTTCGTCCGGAGCAAGCTTTATGAATTCTACAAAAAGGTTCTCTAACGTCATGTACGCCTCGTTTTTCAAAAGGTTCTTCGACTTCCTGATCTCGCTGGTGGCTCTAATAGTGCTCTCGCCGATCTTGCTGGTTGTGACGGTACTGCTCGCCATCCTGAATAAGGGAGCAGGTCCGTTTTTCGTCCAGAAGAGGCCAGGCCGTGGTGGTAAGATATTCAAACTCATCAAGTTCAAGACGATGACCGATGAACGGGATGCCGAAGGCAATTTGCTTCCCGATGAGGTTAGATTGACGAAAGTTGGTAAATTTGTCCGATCGACATCGATTGATGAGTTGCCTCAACTGATAAATGTGCTTAAGGGTGACATGGCTCTTATCGGCCCTCGGCCGCTGCTGGTGCAGTATTTGCCTCTGTACAGCCCGAAGCAGATGCGCCGCCATGAGGTGCGCCCCGGGATAACCGGCTGGGCCCAGTGCCACGGACGTAACACCCTAAGTTGGACGGAGAAATTCAAACTTGACGTGTGGTACGTCGATCACCTCTCGCTGAAGACCGATCTTCAGGTGATATGGCTGACTGTCGTCAGCGTGCTTAAGCGCGAAGGCATCTCCTCCGACACCTCGGCAACAATGGAAGCTTTTAACGGAAATAATTGATTATGAAAGATATAGCTATTTTTGGCGCTGGCGGCTTCGGCCGTGAAGTGGCCTGCCTGATTAACATTATTAATGAAAAAGAGCCTACATGGAGGTTTATTGGTTTCTTTGATGATAATCCAGATTTGAATGGGCGGATGATTTCTCATTATGGAGCCTGCTTAGGTGGGATGAAGGAGCTTAATGAGTATCCTCAAGAATTGGCGTTGGTTATTCCGATCGGGGCTCCTGACCCCATTCGTTCCATTGTTGGACGAATTGAAAACCCAAAAGTCTATTTCCCGAACATAGCTCACCCTGATCTGATAATTAAAGATCCTCTAACATTCTCTATTGGTAAAGGAAATATCTTTCAAGAAGGATGCAGTGTCAGCTGCAATGTTACGATTGGGAATTTCAACATGTTCAATGGGGGAGTAGTGCTTGGCCATGATGATTGTGTTGGCAATTTCAACTGTTTTATGCCAGCTATCAGGGTATCCGGTGCAGTTACAATTGGTAATGGTAACTTTTTCGGTGTCGGCTCGATAATACTCCAGCTGATTAAGATTGGTGACAATGTACGTTTGGGAGCAGGAAGTGTCTTAATTTCAAAACCTAAAGACAACTGTCTTTATCTTGGTAATCCCGCCAAAATAATGCGTTATTAATCAATATTTTAAATAAGATAAGTTATGGACATTAATGGATTCATTGCGAATTTCGCTGACCAGTTTGATGAGACTGATCCTTCAACCATCACCGCGGATACTGTTTTTCATGATTTGCCGGATTATTCCTCACTCGTCGCTCTCTCTATTATCGCTATGATTGATGAGGAATATGATGTGCCGTTGTCTGGTAATGATATGAGAAGCTCTGTCACCGTCGAAGATCTGTTCAACATAGTTAAAAGTAGAAAAGCCTGATGGCGTTCTTATCTTTCCCGAATATTAGGGTTGCTGGGATATCCGCTTGTGTGCCCAAAGAGATAGAGGACAACTGGGTCTCACCTCTATATTCAGAAGAGGAGAGATCAGTTCTGATTAATTCTGTTGGAATATTCCAGAGGCGTCGTTCTCCTGAAGGTGTGTGTTCTTCCGATTTGTGCTTTTCCGCTGCCGAGAGGCTTTTGGATGAGTTGGAAGTGAACAGATCTGAAATCGGCGCTTTAGTTTTTGTTTCACAGACACCGGACTATATCCTGCCAGCCACAGCTTGTGTCTTGCAGGAGCGGTTGGGCCTCTCTCAAGAATGCCTGGCTTTCGACATTTCTCTTGGTTGTTCCGGCTGGGTTTACGGGATGTCTGTTATGGCGTCTCTGATGAGCTTCGGGACCGTCAAGAAAGGTTTGTTGATGGTCGGCGACTTGGCGACTCGTACTAATTCACCCAAGAGCAAGAGCGAGGCATTGCTTTTCGGTGATGCCGGAACATGTACTCTACTTGAATACGCCCAAGGATCGGCTGGCTTCAAGTTTCATCTTGCGACTGACGGGGCAGGGAAAGATGCTATCCTTGTTCCGGAGGGGGGCTACCGCAATCCTTTCCGACCTGAATCTCTTAAGTATAAAGATTATGGGAATGGTGATGTCAGGACTGGACTTCATGCTCAGATGGATGGGATGAGTGTGTTCTCATTCGCCATCTCAAAGGCTCCTAAGAGTGTACGTGGCCTATGCGAGTACTTCTCGCTCGATATCAATGCGGTGGATTGTTTTGTTTTTCACCAAGCCAATAAGATGATCACCAGCAAGATCATCAAAAAGCTTAAGATTGAAGAAGAAAAATGCCCGATTTCTATGGATCACTTCGGCAATACTTCATGTGCGACAATCCCTTTGACGCTTGTAACAAGGCGGAGGAAAGAGTTGGTTTCATCTTACTTGAAACTGATTGGTTGCGCCTTCGGTGTGGGTTTGTCGTGGGGAACCATTTATCTTGAGACAGATCATATTGTCGTGCCAGAATTAATTGAATTGTAACATGTATAATCCGTTTTCTTTGGAAGGCAAAACAATCCTTGTGACTGGAGCTTCTTCTGGTATTGGAAAGGCAACTGCGATCGAATGTTCTAAAATGGGGGCAACCGTTATTGCTTTTGGACGCGATAGAGTTAGACTGCAAGACACCTTTGGCCAATTTGTGACTCCCGGTGGAAGTTCGTTTTCACTTGACTTGACTGACAACGAGGCAGTCAAGGCTATAATTTCTGATCTACCGCTTATTGATGGTCTGGTTAATGCTGCGGGTGTTGCATCTACGACCTTATTTCAGTTTGCTACTCCGGATAAAATCCGGAATCTGTTCGATATCAACTTCTTCGCTCCTTTTGAGTTTACTCGTCTTCTCCTGAAAAATAAACTTATCAGAAAAGGAGCGTCGATAGTTTTCATATCATCTATTGACGGTCCAATTAATGTTCATATCGGCAACAGTACCTATAGCGCCACAAAAAGTGCCATCGCTACTGCCGCCAGGGGGATGGCTCTTGAACTTGCTTCCAAAGGAATCCGGGTTAATTATCTGATGCCTGGGCAGACGGAAACTCCTCTTATCCATGGTGATAGTATAACTCAAGAACAATTGGATCTGGACAAGAAGAGTTATCCGCTTGGTCGATATGGTCGTCCAGAGGAAATAGCTTACGGTGCTATTTATCTGTTATCTGACGCCAGCAGTTTTACCACAGGAGCTGGCCTCGTGATTGATGGTGGTTTTACAATTACTTGATAATTAATATGTTCAATCCATTTACTTTAGAAAATAAAACAATACTTGTCATAGGCGTCGCATCAGGGATGGGGAAAGCTACTGCGGTTGCCTGTGCGAAGATGGGCGCTACAGTGATTGGTGTCGATTTGAATCCGGAGGGAATGGCCGCAACCATGGCTGGACTCGAAGGGGACAACCATCTGAGTTATCATTTGGATCTAGCTGATGATTCATCATGGGATGCTCTTTTGGAAGGAGCCCCACAGCTAGATGGGGTTGCCAGTTGCGCTGGGATAGCCAATATGAATCCTTTTTCCTTTGTGATCCGTTCTGAATTCGATAGAGTATTCGGTGTCAATTTCTTCGGCCCTGTTCTTTTGGTCAAGGCTCTTATCAAGGCAAAAAAAGTCAAGAGAGATTCTTCCGTTGTCTTCGTGTCATCAGTTGACGGTCCTAGAATTGTCCATGTCGGTAATTCTGTTTATTCAGCGTCAAAGAGCGCTTTGGTAGGCATGGCCAGGAATATGGCTATTGATCTCGCTCCCAAGAAGATTCGTGTGAATTGCGTACTTCCTGGCACAACGGACACCCCTTTGATACGTACTGGAAATGTCACAGAGGAAGAACTGGAGGAGAATGCCAGAAAATTCCCGTTGAAACGCTTTGGCAAGCCCGAGGACATGGCATATGGTATTATTTATCTGCTCTCAGATGCCAGCGGTTTTGTGACTGGAACAGAGTTGGTGATTGATGGTGGTTATTCAATTATTTAAGTATGGCTATTATTCGTTTTAATAATATTGGTATCGCTGCTATTTCCGCTTGCGTCCCAAAGATTATTGATTCTAATCGTGATTTGGGCTATCTGATTCCTGAGGCGGAAATCGGGAAGACGATCAGCACCATTGGTATTGAGGAGAAACGAATCGCTGATGCCGATGTCTGCGCATCGGACTTGTGCTTCGAGGCTGCGCAGAAGTTACTGTTTGACAATGATATAGACCCTGCTTCGATAGACGCTCTCATCTTTGTCAGCCAGACTCCGGACTACATCCAGCCGGCGACGGCTCCCATCCTTCAGCATCGTCTTGGTCTTCCGAAGGCGACCCTTTCTTTTGATGTCAACCTGGCATGTTCTGGCTATGTCTATGGCCTTTCGATCGCATATTCATTCGCTTCACAAAACGGTATCGGCCGGGTTTTGCTCCTTGTCGGAGAGACTATGTCAAAGATTGTCTCTCAATATGACAAAGTCAGCAAGCCTCTTTTTGGTGATGCTGGTACCGCCACTCTTATTGAGAAAGGTGATTATGGGGAGGCCGCTTTCTCATTGAATTCTGATGGCAGCGGGGCCGATATCATGATGGTCCCCTATGGTGGCTTCAGAAATCCCAGTTGTGAAGAGGGGTTGAAAATGGTCGAAGATGCTGCTGGAAATCGCCGTACTGGAGAGCATTTCAGAATGAAAGGCATGGACGTGTTCAATTTCGGGATGCGTGTTGAACCCAAGGATATAAAGTTTTTACTCACGGAGACTGGATTGGATGTCAGTCAGGTTGATCTTCTGATTTACCATCAGGCCAACCGTTTCATGACTGAGTTCTATACCCGTAAGCTTAAAATGTCTCCTGATAAGACTCCGTACTGCCTTGCCCAATTCGGAAACACGAGTTCCGCTTCAATCCCTTTGACTATTGTCACGCAACTTAAGGATGGCTATCCTGAACGTGAGCATGTGATCCTGTCAGGATTCGGCGCTGGCCTTTCATGGGGGAGCGCTATGCTTGATTTGAGGAAATGCGCTATCTCTGAATTGATCGAGTATTAGCGGTATGAGCTGGTTCGTCTTTCGCACAGACACTGTTGAGCGCTTCTTCCCGAAGGAGTATTCTTTCTCGGGCTACGATGACATCTCCGTCATTCCCGAGGATGCGGATGGCTATGTCTGGTTCTACCAGGTACCACCCGTCACTTCGGTCGCTGAGCTTGTCGAAGCGCACCGGAAACTGGAATATGTCCTCGAGCGGATTCCGGCGGGTAAGACCGTAATCGCTCTTACCATGGAACCCCTCTACGATGTCGCTCTTGTCGGGAATGATTTTTCCCTCAGGGAGGCCATCGAGAGCTACAATGCTTTTTTGCAGGATGCTTCCAAGAAGTATAATAACCTGAAAATCATTGACTTCTCAGAGTTCGCCCGGCGCTATCCGGTGGGCGATCTTCTCGACTGGAGGTTCTACTTTATGAGCCAGATGGGCCTCAATCCAAAATTGTCTGGCGACTTCCAGAACTGGTGGAACCATAAGCTCGATGGCATCGCCATGAAGCGCAAGAAGTGCCTTGTCCTTGACCTCGACAACACCCTTTGGGGCGGCGTTCTGGGTGAGGATGGACCTTCGGGCATCAAGATCGGGGGAGACTATCCCGGAAAGGCGTTCTTGTTCTTCCAAAAGTCTCTTCTGGCTCTATCTAAAGCCGGTGTGATCCTGGCGGTCTGTTCAAAGAATAATGAGGCGGATGTCTTGGAGGCTTGGGAGAAGAATCCTTTCATGGTCCTGAGGAAGGAGCATTTCGCAGCCATGCGGATCAACTGGAACGACAAGGCGACTAATCTTAAAGAACTTGCCGAAGAACTTAATATCGGGTTGGATTCCTTTGTCTTTGTCGATGACAACCCGACGGAGAGGGAACTTATCAAGCAGATGCTTCCGATGATCTCGGTGCCTGAGTTCCCGGCGCAGCCCTATGGACTTCCGCCTTTCTTCAAGTCTCTGGCGGAGGACTATTTTGCGGTCTATTCCTTGACCGCCGAGGATCTCGCGAAGACCGAGCAGTACAAGGCCAATGCCGCCCGTTCCGCCGCCCAGCATTCGTTCAGTGACTTCGGGGCCTTTCTGGAAAGTCTTGATATTCAATTGACTATCGAGGAGGCCAACGAGTTCAACATCCCCAGGATCGCACAGATGACCCAGAAGACCAACCAGTTCAATCTGACCACCAAGCGCTACACTGAATCGGACGTCAAGACCTTTGTGGCTCAGGGCTGGAAGATCTGGTGCTTGGGAGTAGCGGACCGTTTCGGGGACAGCGGCATCACTGGAACTGTTTTTGTTAATGGGGAGGGAGTTATTGACTCTTACCTTCTGAGCTGTCGAGTTTTGGGCAAGGGGATAGAGTTCGCTTTCTTGAAGTCCGTATTGGCACTGTTAAAGAATCAGGGGCTTAAATCCGTTAGAGCCTTGTATTCTCCGACCGCCAAAAACGCCCAAGTCAAGGATTTCTATGAGCGTTGCGGTCTCCGCCTCGAAAGCGAGGGAGAGGATGGAAGCAAAGCATATTCGATTGATTTGGAAGAAGCTGATTTGACGATAGATAAGTACTATAATATAAAGTTTTAGATAAATGGAAGAGAAAGTTAAGAATATCCTAAAGAACCTCTTTGAGTTGGAGACGGTTGATGAGACTTGTTCCCAGGAAACCTGCGAGAAGTGGGACTCAATGGGCCAGTTGAATCTTGTGATCGAGCTCGAGAGTGAGTTTGATGTGACTCTGGAGCCTGAGGAGATCGGCGTGATGAAGTCATACAACGATATTATCTCGATTCTTCGTGGCAAACTCTCCTAGAACCACGAATCACCCTTTACTTGCCTTCCTGCAGAGGCACTTCTCTAGGGTCTGTTATCCTATCCAGAAGTTTTTCGCCTCTGCGGAGTACTGGCTCCTTGACTGCTGGTGGGCTTTGAGAGGCCATCGTAAGCCGTCCCCGGAGGAGGTGGCTCTTGTCGCTGAGAAAGTCACTGTCATGTTTAAGTCTTTCGAGCGGCAGAAGCAGGCGATCGCGCTTGTGAAGAGCATCCGCCGCTTCTTCCCCGGGACACGTATTGTGATCGCAGACGATAGCAAGGAGCCACTACAGATCGCCGGGGATGATGTGACGATCATCCACATGCCATTCAACTCCGGCCTCAGCAAGGGGCTTAACCTGGCATTGGCCGAGATTAAAACTCCTTTCCTGTTCAGGATGGACGATGACGAGTTGCTTACCAGGAGGACGAATCTGGCCAAGGAGCTTCAGTTCTTTGAGCTTCACCCGGAAGTGGATCTTGTCGGAATACCTTGCATCGACGCGTGCAAGCCTTCATCCGTGAAGAAGAACCTGAAGGTGTACAGCAGGTTCCCGATGCGTGATGCTCCTCTTCCCTTGAAGATCGCCCACGGAGCTTGGATCGACAGCTTCCATGTCGTGTTCGGGAAAGTCCCTAACATATTCATTGCCAAGACTGAAGCGGTCCGTCAGGTCGGTTGGGACGACAATATCCGCATGATCGATCATCATGATTTCTTCTACAGGGCGGCTGGCGTCATTGTCTCTGTCATTTCCCGCAGGAGCGTGGTGTTCCATAATCATAATTATTTCTCGAAGGAGTACAACAGCTACCGTTCCGACTGGAAAGGTGATGCTATCTATTTAAGGCAGTTCAGATACAAACGATGAATAAGACAGTGGAATCTTTCCTCGCTTTGGTGAGGGCTGGTCTTTGGGAGCGAGATTTCCCGATTCTGACTTATGGTGAGCCGGATTTCGGCGGAATCCTTAAGCTTGCCAGGGAACAGTCTGTACAAGGCCTGGTGGCAGCCGGACTAGAGCATGTCACTGATGTGAAGATTCAGAAGGCGGATGCCGTGCCGTTCATGAAAGCGGTTCTCCGGGTCGAGAAGAGCAGCGAGGCGATTAATCAATTCGTCTCTGAGTTGTTCCTCGATATGGACAAGGAAGGCATGAAGAGCGTCCTGATAAAAGGCCAAGGCGTGGCTCAGTGCTATGAAAGGCCTCTATGGCGTTCTGTCGGAGATGTTGATTTGCTCGTTGAGAAGGAGAACTATCAGAAAATCAGAGACTTTTTGCTTCAAAAGGCCTCATTGGCGGTCGTGGAGGTCGATGCGAAGAAGCACTTGGCCATGGAGTTCGGACGTTTCACTGTCGAGCTTCATGGACTCTTTCACACCGATTTCTCCTCCCGAATCGACTCGGTTATCGATCAGATTCAGGAAGGAATATTCAAGGAGGGGAGAATCCGTCTTTGGGACAATGGTGGGACAATGGTTCCGCTCCCTGCGCCGGATGACGATATCATCATCGTTTTCACCCATTTCATAGGTCATTTCTATGTTGGTGGCGTGGGGCTGCGGCAGATCTCCGACTGGTGCCGCCAGCTTTGGACTTTCAGGGAAAAGATTGACTTGGGTTTGCTCCGGAAACGATTGGAAATGATGGACTTGTTTCAGGAATGGCAGGCCTTCGCCTCTTTAGCTGTCGACTACTTAGGGATGCCTCGTGAGGCGATGCCTTTCTATGAGGACTCACGGCGGTTGAAGAGGCGTGCCCGGAAAATCCTATCTCTAGTGCTCCAGACAGGTAATTTCGGTCACAACAAAGATGAGAGCTACCGCCGTAAGCATACCAAGCGGATCAGCGACATCATCACTTTCATTAAGCGAGTCGGGGAATTCATCCGCTTGTCAACGATATTCCCGTCAAAGGCCCCGGGTTATTTCTGGACTTATGTCCGTCGTCGTGATGACAGGGCTGCTGAATATTTTTAACAGATGGCAACCATCGCACCTCGTGATCTGACTCTGGCGCTCCTCCGCGCCGCCCTTTATCCGGTCCCTGCGGTCACTGCGGTCCCTGAGCCTGTCGAAGGGGTCGAAGGGCCGGTGGACTGGCCAGCCGTATTCTCCTACGCCACCAGTCAAGGCATCGCCGTCAACGCCTTCGACGGCTACATCGCGGCCTACTCCGACATTCTCCCGATGTCCGACGCAGTCAAAGAAGCCTGGCTCGTCGAGACCTTCAGTCTCGAGACCCTCGCCATCGCCCAACGTGACACGTCATCCGGCATGGCCGCGACATTCGCAAAAAACGGCCTCCAGACCTATGTCCTTAAAGGCGAAGTGATCTCAGAGTGCTATCCCATCCCTTCGCACCGCAAAACCCTTGACCTGGATTGCTTCCTTATTCCCACGAACAGGGAAGGCCTTGGATCGGACAATGGGGGAGCCTGGGAGAAAGGCAACTCATTGATGGAGAAGGAGGGAATCGAGGTGACCCGTGATTTTTACAAGCACAGCGCCTTCAAGTTCCCGCTCCTGAAAGTGGAGAACCACCAGTTCTTCACTCCATTCCGTGGCGACAAACTTCTCAAAAAGCTCGAGATTCTTCTCCAGTCCAAGGTCAAGGCTGATCCGGGACAAGACAAGATCGATGGCACTGAGTTACTTCGGCCACCGGTCATGGTCTCGGCCCTGTTCATCCTGGAGCACGCTCTGTCGCATTTCCTTCTCGATGGGCTTTCGATCCGCCATGTCATCGACTGGATGCTCTTCTGGCGTCGCCATGAAGGGGATATCGACAAGGAAGAGTTCGAGAGGTATGTGGACGAGTTCCGCTTCCGCGCCTTCCTGGACTCGCTGGTCGCCGCTGGGGAATATATTCTCGGAGAGAGGGAATATTCATCTTTGTCCGACATTCAGCGGCGCTTCCTGGACGCGGTCCTTGTCGGCATGTACGACCACGATGACACTCCTGGCCTGAAGAGTAAGCTCCAAACCGCCCGCAACATCATCCGGAGCACCTGGCGCTACCATGCCTTCTCTCCGATGTCCATGCCTAAAGCCTTGTGGATCAAAGTGAAAGGCTTCCTCTTCGACAAGAACCCATCACTGTGAGGTCCCTGCGGTTGCTGCGGTCCCTGAGCCTGTCGAAGGGGTCGAAGGGCCAACCGGAGAACTTTTATTATATTTGTCAGAATAACCGAATAGCATGAAGATACTTGTGACCGGCGCCAAAGGCTTCGTGGGGAAGAACCTCTGCGCGCAATTGAAGAACATCCGTGACGGGAAGGCTCGTAACTACGGCGTCGTCATCGATGATATCTACGAATATGACCTCGACTCCACTCCTGAGGAACTGGACTCTTGGTGCGCCAAAGCCGACTTTGTGTTCAATCTGGCTGGGGTCAATCGCCCGAAGGATCAGGCTGAGTTTATGGAAGGTAACTTCGGCTTCGCATCGACTTTGCTCGACACACTCCGCCTCCACGGCAACACTTGCCCCGTGATGCTATCCTCGAGCCAGCAGGCCTCTCTCACCGGCCGATTCGGGAATTCGGAATATGGCCGCTCGAAGAAGGCAGGGGAGGATTTGTTCCTTCGCTACGGGGAAGAGACTGGTGCAAAGGTGCTGGTCTATCGCTTCCCGAACCTTTTCGGAAAATGGTGCCGTCCCAACTACAACAGCGCGGTAGCGACATTCTGCAATGCCATCGCCAATGATCTTCCGTTCACGGTCAATGACCCTTCCGTGGAGTTGGAACTACTTTATATTGACGACCTTGTGGATGAGATGATCGCCTGCCTGAAGGGTGAGGAGCATCGCTGCGAGTTCGACGGCCTGGAGGTCATACCAATGCCCGGCGTCTCTGCCACACCTGCCACACCTGTCATGCCCGGCATCGACCGGGCATCTCAAGGCCGCTACTGCTACGTCCCCGTGACCCACAAAACCACCCTCGGCGAGATTGTTGATCTCCTTCACCAGTTCGAGGCCCAGCGCCAGACACTTATCATCCCGCAAATTCCAGACGGAAGCTTCGCCAAGAAACTCTACAGCACCTTCCTGAGCTACCTTCCGAAGGAGAAGGTCGCTTTCCCGTTGAAGACCAACGTCGATGCCCGCGGCTCATTCACGGAGCTTCTGAAGACCATAGGGAACGGTCAGTTCAGCGTGAATATTTCCAATCCTGGAATCACCAAGGGCCAGCATTGGCACAACACTAAATGGGAGTTTTTCATCGTGGTCTCCGGCCGCGCCCTTATCCAGGAGCGTCGGATCGGCTCCGATGAGGTGCTCAACTTTGAGGTCTCCGGAGAGGAGATCAAGGCTGTCCACATGCTCCCGGGATATACCCATAACATCATCAATCTCAGTGATTCAGAGCCCCTTGTGACTCTGATGTGGGCCAACGAGCTATTTGATCCGGCCCGC
>JAEEGF010658406.1_pt1 | contig 20973 bp, 19 predicted proteins | sample 9134171 | NCBI WGS metagenome assembly JAEEGF01 (sample SAMN16246542, study PRJNA631951) | gut metagenome | biome: gut microbiome; feature: rumen; material: AP-attached | host: Bos | place: Iran: Karaj | collected 2018-10 | reverse complement strand
TGGTAGTGATAGGCCGAATGTAAGAACAATCGAAGAATATAAAAAGAATCCTTATATGGACAATTATTATAGAAAAATTCAGGTAAATATTGATTGGTTCAAATCTACAGACTCTCAATATGTTTTTATTGTAGAATCTGATAGTGGTAACGAAAAAATATATGGTGTCTTTGACAAATATGATGATGCCTATAAGTGCGCACAGGACATATATATAAATCTTGAAAATAAAAGAGATTTACTTATTTGTAAGTGGCGTAGAAGTAAGTATGAAATCTATCAAGAGTTATCCCAAAAAGAAAAGGCGATGATGAATACAGTGGATGGCATGGAGGCATTTGTTATCTTTAATGCATCGGGAAATGGTGGAGCAAATTACTATTTTTATGGAGCTGATGAAAGCAATTTTTCGGAAGGGTGGACAGAAGAAGAGAAAGTAATTGCCATGGAGCCTTGGGAAAAAAGGTTAAAATATCCCTTTATTCTACGAGATAGAATGTTTTTATATAAATACCCTAAAACAGGAAAATTCGTTGTAGGTAGATGTGAGTATTTTGAAACAGGTGAAGAAGACAATCTGCTTGAATTATATGATTTTAACCCTAATTTCGCCTGTATAGATACATTAATTCATTTTGATTTTAAACAAGAAATAGCTATACCGATTACTAGAGAATGTATTAATCAATGTAGATTGATGTCTAAAGTAGTAAAATCAATAAAGAATGATGGAAAATTGAAGACAGGAGTAATTGATAAATTACGAGGTAAGACTGACATTAGTCTTGAAGATATAAATGCCTATCATAAAGATATAGAAAAATACTGTTGTGAATATTTAGGGAAATTATAAAAATTGAACCTATGTCCACTTTATTGACATAGGTTCAAGGTGTATTTAGCTGTTTTTGATATACCAACAGATAGTATTTTGACTTCAGGGAGAACTAAAACGCTAGCATTAATTGGGTAAAAGCTGGAGTAACATATTAGTTTTTTGAATTAATTTAATTATAATGCAAGATTAGTAAATAATTACGGACAACATAGGTGCCTGACCACATTAAAAAGAAATTACAGCGTAATAAAATGTAATGTGGTCAGGCACCTATGTCTTTCAAAATCTGCTATGGATGTAGTGAAAGATTTTGTATTCGACGGAGATTGTGCAGTCAAACAATTTATGGGCCTGTGTCCAGTGGAGGGATAAGTGATGAAACAAGAAGATAAAGTAACTGATATTTTTGAGGTAATAAAAAGATTACCAGATGTGAATATAAAATACTCTTTTATATCGCCTCTTGTATTTTTATGTGGAATATCACCATTGTTAGTAAATGGAAATATTGATAGGAAGGTATTAATTGTTTTAGCTATAATTACAGTTTTATGTCCTTGTTTAATGTTGACGGCATTATATGAAAAAAATCAAGAATATAGACATATTAAAATGCTAACAGTTTTTGAATCGGAATTAATAGTTGTATTGGCAATGTGTTTTAATATCTTATTGTACTTTGTTTATAGTAATTACTTGATTAATATCTTAATTACAATAATTTTAATAGCATTAAGATTATTTAAAATTCATTACCTTGAAAGAAAAATTAAAAACGGTAAATATGGATATAATATGAATGGCAAAATGAATGCTACCTTCATAGGTCTTACTAGTTATGTAAGTGCGAGAATAGGAATGGGGATAAATAATACAGAAAATCCTGCATATAGAGGAGCTGCTTATTTAGGGGCGTTGCTTTTAATAGTTGAGGTTCTCTTAATACTATTTGCAATAGACCCAATAGTAGCATTCAGAATTAAGCGTAGAGAGAAATATAAAGAGGTAAAGAGATGTCAGAACTAAAATTTAGTGATGAATATATTACAGAATGTGCGACTAAAATTAAAGATAACTGCGACTTGTTGCAGAATGGCGAAGGTGGGATTAATTCCTATATACGCACTATGGCTAATATAGCTCAAAATGCTGTTATTAAGGGGGATGAACATGATGCATTATTAATGTTTATTAGTAATGCTTGTGTATTGCAAAGAACTAATAGAAGCAACAGGAGCAACAGCTGGGGTTTCTAAAGCAATCAGTGATGCTACAGCTGTGCCATTGGAACTGCGCTCTTCCCAGGTGTAGGAACAATTGCTGGATTTGTTATAGGCGTGGCAATTGGTGCGATTGTTGATTTTGTAATAAATGTGGATTGGACAGGTGATGGACTTTCACTTATGGATACTATAAAAGGTGGAATATACAGTCTAATGTGTCCAGCGGAGGGATAGAATGATGGATTTTTATAAAAATGATAGTTATAAGAGTGTTTTTGAGTCGATAGAAAAGTATCCCAAGATGACATTGTTACATATGTTATTACCAGCATTTTGGTTTTTTCTATTTGCTTTACCTTTAAGTTGTATAGGTTATAGCCAACTGCATTTTAGCATAAGTGCGGCTTTTATAATTGTTATTCTCATAATGTTTTTTATGGCAAAAACAAAAAAAGATGAAGAATATATAAATCTTTTCACGCTTGAATTATTTCAGATGGGATTAATAGTGGCGGTTGTATTAACTACAGCCATAGGCTTAGCTATAAAGTATAATAACTTCCTATTGGTAATAGTTGTATTGTTAATAGCTTTTTGCTTAAGATTTTTTAGGATTAAATCATTAATAAAAAAAGTCGAGAATGATACTTATAAAATAAAGAAAACAACCATGGCAGATAGAGGAATAGCAGGATTAACATCCTTATTTGGAGCGCGCATGGGAATGGATTTTGTATCTCCTGGAGAAAAGGGGTACTATACAATGAGTGAAGCATTGGCTTTTTTTATCCCTATATTAGTTGTTGGCGGAATAATTTTTAGCGTAATATGTATTTTCTTTGTTTATAAGCCAGAATTAGCATTCATTCTCAAGAAAAAGCTAGAAATGGATGAAAAAAATTCAGAAGAAAAATAATGATGAATCTAATACAGAAAGAATTGAACAATAAAGAGGTGTAAAAATGTCAGATCGATATTTGTTTGGAGTATGTAAATGATAATGCGCAGATGGTATATATTTATGGATCTTGTGAGTGAGGGACATACATTGTGTAGTGATGTATTTTATCCAAAGAAATAATGGAAATGCTTAATGCTCATATAGGTGATGCACTTGATGCTACTTTTGAAAATGGAAATTTAATATTGAAATCTCCAGAGAAGCAAATCAAACATCGAACATTAGAGGAGAGAATGGAAGAATCAGGATTGCCACTAGCATTTGGTGAAGAAATTGACTGGGGAGAAATTAGAAGAAATGCAAAATGTAGTGGATGTAGTTCAGGGGTTATTTGATATCATTTGAGAATATAAAATTCCAGCTAGGACATTTATCATTTTTATCATTCTTTATCATTCTTTATCATTTTTTACAACTTTTATCATTCTTTATCATTTTTTATCATAAAAAAGGAGGGACCTCTCGTATGAGAGGTCCCCTTATTTTTGTGGCTATAAACTTCTAATCATTCAAACAATTCTACTTTACATTTGACCAAATCTTATATTCTACGTCAGGATTTACACCCTTCTTATCGAACAATTCACTTACTGTTACGAAGGTATAACCCTGATTCTTGAGACCCTCGATGATTTGTGGAAGAGCATCTACAGTCTGGCTGTTGCCCTGGAAATCATGAAGAAGAATAATATCACCATCCTTAGCTGAGCTAAGAACAGAATTTACTCTCTGAGAAACTGATGTGCCAGCTTCCCAATCGTTGTGCATAGATCCCTGAATAAAAGGAACATCTATATTCTCATACATTGAGTTATTTACAGCGATATAAGGTGGTCTGAAGAATTTTACATCAACACCTACAGTGTTTTTGATTGCAGATGATGTCCATTCCATCTGATTGCGAATCTGAGATGGATTCATTCTAGACATATCTTCGTGAGTGTAGGAATGTGAAGCAAGTTCACAGCCCATTTTTACCTGACGCTGCATAATAGCCATAGTGTTTGAGTTTACATTCTGACCAATAAGGAAGAATGTAGCCTTTACACCGTACTTTTCGAGGACATCAAGAACCTGACTTGTTGTGCTTGATGGGCCATCGTCAAATGTAAGAGCAATAAGCTTTTGGTTCTGTGTGTTTGCACCAGTATTATTGCCTGTATTAGAAGAGCTTCCTGTACCAGCACCTGCTGCTGCGCCAGCTCCACTAATTGATAAGTAATCAAGGAAAGCATCCCACTGGCCATCATCAGCAGTAACTACAAGTTCAACTGTCTGATTACCTGTGCCGTGGCTTACATTCTTGATTGTGTACTCTGCAGGGTAGTTGTCTCCATAGTAGAAGGTTCCCTTTGTTTGTCCACCGATTTTTAAATCTACGCGAGCCATGTTGTTATTGTTTGAGCAAGCACGAAGTGTGAAATCGTGTGTACCAGAAGCAAAGTACTGTGTATATTTTACTGAATCGTTATTAGCATAGAGGGCTACTCCATTGAAAGGAGAAGAGATGTTACCAGTGTACTGGCCGCTCTTAGTCATGTTTTCACACTGAACGACAGTAGCACCTGTAGCTGTACCAGTGTTGCCTGAGTTTCCAGAACCGCCCTGGTTGCCAGTATTGCCGCCCTGGTTACCACCCTGGTTTCCGCCTTGGCTAGAAGAACCGCCAACCGTCATATTGTTCTTATAAACGCTGGCAGAACCACTACTCTGATAGCCTTCGATATTTAATGCAGCCTCATAAAGCTTGCCGCATCTCATACCCATTCTTTCCCAAGCCTTAAAGTGCTCGGATACGCTAATTGTACCGCTAGTTCTCTTAGAGGTACGAACGCTAAAATACTGTTTAAATGTTGTGTCACCCTGAATTGAAGGTGCATTATAACGTGTGGTTTCGTAAACGTCATATGTTCCCCCATCAACCTGAATCTGTCCCTTTGGTGATCCTCCTGGTGGACGCCATGTTCCCCAGCTGTCTACAATGTAATACTCAACAAGCGGATCCACAGTCCAGCCATACACACAAAGATAAGAATTACCATTTGGTCTATAGTCACAACCATAATCAAAGGTAATATTTCCTATCTGTTGATATGTTTTTGTACTATCAAATTTTTTTCCTTTACGGAAGAGAGCATTATTTATATTGCTCCATGAACAATCGAACGTTCCCCCTGCGTTCAATGTCATACTGGTATTTCCAGTATCTTTCCATAACTCGTAATCATATCCATCCTGATTACCTGTCTTATTGTTGTAGATTGTGTCTGCAGCCTTGGCCGTCATGGAAGGGACCAAAAGAGATGCAGTCATAACAACCGCCAACAACGCCGCTGTTAATTTGTTTTTCACTAAAAACCTCCTCACTTTTTAATGTCCGTTTACAACCACATATGAATATTATATGTGTATTATTTGGCAAAAAACTGGTCAAATTATATTTTAATACCCGAAAAATTATATAATTATTTCAGAAAGATTACGATAATATTACAACTCTATAAAATAGTTTAATAAAACCTAAAGTATAGATTAGAAGAATTAAATACATTTATAATTTAAATCGCTAAAGTGTTATGATACAATGATGCTAAATGTCGAACGCGCTCTAGCGCGACTATAGTGTTATTGAGGAGGAAAATATGAAAAAGAAATTATTATCATTGCTTATGATTATGTCTATGGCGGCTACTTGCTTTGCAGGCTGCGGCAGTAAGACAGCAAATAATAGTGGGGAAGATGTACCAGCACAGACAGAGAGCGGCACAGTATATAAGGTAGGTATCATTCAGTACGTTGATGACGCTTCTCTTAATCAGATTGTAGACAATCTTGAAAAGCAGCTCGATGCTCTAGCAGAGGAGAAGGGTGTTACTTTCAATTACAAGGACTATTACTACAATGGTCAGGCCGATTCCACTACAATCAATCAGATCGTTACAGAGCTTATTAATGATGAGGTAGATGTGCTGGTTCCTATAGCTACACCAACAGCTATGATTTGCCAGTCAGCTACAGAGGACAATCAGATTCCTGTTGTATTTGCAGCAGTATCAGACCCAGAGGCAGCAGGCCTTGTGGCTTCAAATGATGCACCAGGGGCAAACGTTACAGGTACATCAGATGCTTTAAACACTGATGCTATTTTTGATTTGATGTTCGCCCAGGATAGAGACATCCAGAAGGTGGGACTTTTATATGACAAGGGCCAGGATGCATCAGCAGGTCCTATCGAAGCAGCAAAGAAATATCTTGAGGCTGCAGATGTTGAATATGTAGAGAAAACCGGAAATAAAAATGATGAGGTAATGCTTGCAGCAGATGCTCTTTGTGCAGAGGGCGTAGATGCAGTATTCACACCAACTGACAATACAATTATGACAGCTGAGCTTGGTATCTACGAGAAATTTATCGAGGCTGGTATCCCACATTATTGCGGTGCTGATTCATTCGCTCTTAATGGAGCTTATCTTGGATATGGTGTAAACTATGCAACACTTGGCGTAGAGACAGCAAATATGGTTGCAGAAGTTTTAGTAGATGGCAAATCACCAGCCACACTTCCAGTTAAGACTTTGGATAATGGTATTGCTACTGTTAATACTGAGACAGCCGCAGGACTTGGATTAGACTACGAAAAGCTTCGTGATATGTGTAAAGGTGGCTTTGTAGAAATCCAAACTTCAAAGGAATTTAAATAAAGAACTCCAAGGCTTCCCCTTGAGGGGAAGCTGTCAGCAAAGCTGACTGATGAGGTGGAAAGGGTTTAATGTAATGACAGGTATTTTTACAGTTTCGATTTTTCAGAGTGCTTTAGAACTAGGGTGTATATACGCCCTAGTTGCTTTAGCACTTTTTATTTCTTTTACAATTCTTAATATTGCAGATCTAACCACTGATGGTTGCTTCACATTAGGCTGTGCAGTAGGAGCAATGGTTACATTATCAGGTCATCCATTTCTTGCACTTATAGCAGCTATGGTTTCTGGTGCTGTGGCAGGCTTCGTAACAGCTTTCCTTCAGACACGACTTGGAGTAGAATCTATTCTTGCAGGTATTATCGTAAATACGGGATTGTACACCATTAATATTGCAGTAATGGAGTTTTCATCCCTTGTAAATCTTTTCGGATGCGATACTATTTTTTCTCTTGGAAAAGAGGGATTCGTATATACGATATTTGGAGATTGGTACAAGGTGATTTCTGTTGCACTAATTTTGGTGTTAATAGCACTTGCTTTATGGTGGTTCCTGGGTACTACACTTGGAATGTCAATTCGTGCCACAGGTGATAATGCCGAGATGGTAAAATCATCATCTATCAATCCTACTTTTACAATTACTGTAGGACTTTGCATTGCAAACTCCCTTACAGGACTTTCAGGTTGTCTCATTGCCCAGTATCAAAAGTCAGCAGATATTAATATTGGTACAGGAATGGTTACAATCGCTTTGGCTTCTCTTATAATAGGCCAGTCTTTGATTGGAAATAAGGGTAGCACTATTCGAAGAATCATTGGTACAGTCCTGGGCTCTGTTCTTTACAGATTTATTGTTGCCATTGCCCTTAGATTGTCTGTTCCAGCAGAGGCATTAAAGCTGGTTTCTGCTATAATAGTTGCTGTTGCCATTGCCACACCTTATGTTCGTCGCAAGGCTGCATTAAAGAAGCGCGAGTTTGCCAATTACAGAGGCAATACAAAAGGGGAGGTGAAGGGAAATGCTTAAGATAGACAATATTTCAAAGACCTTCAATCCTGGTACAGTTAACGAAAAAGCGGCACTTACAAATCTTTCATTAGATTTAAAGGATGGAGATTTTGCTACAATCGTTGGTTCAAATGGTGCAGGCAAATCCACCATGTTTAATGCTATAGCAGGTACCTTTATCGTTGATGAAGGAAATATTTATTTGGATGGCGAGGATATCACATTTAAAAAAGAGCACGTCCGCAGCAAGGTTATCGGACATCTTTTTCAGGATCCTCTTAAGGGCACAGCTCCTAATATGACCATCGAGGAAAACATGGCTTTGGCATATTTACGCGCCAGCCATTCATCCAGTCAGTTGTTTTCCAGAATCAGTGGCAAAGACAAGGCCAGATTCAGGGAGCAGCTATCACTTCTTGGAATGGGATTAGAAGATAGAATGAAGCAGCCAGTAGGATTGCTATCTGGAGGTCAGCGTCAGGCTCTTACACTTTTGATGGCTACATTTGTCACTCCAAAGCTATTACTTTTAGATGAGCACACAGCAGCCCTGGATCCTGCCACAGCAGAAAAGGTGCTGGAGCTTACAAAAAATATTGTGGCAGAGCGTGGCATCACTTGTCTTATGGTTACTCATAACATGCATCAGGCTCTTGATGTGGGAAATCGCACACTGATGATGAATGCGGGCCAGATTGTGTTTGATACATCAGGTGAGGAAAGAGCTGGCCTTACTGTAAACGATCTTCTGGAGAAGTTTAAGGTAGGCGCTGGAGAAGAATTAGATAATGACAGGGTACTTTTAAGTTGATTTTTTATACAATTTAGTGCTTTAATTTACTAAAGCAATCGTGTACAATGGTTTACAATGCTATACGAGAATAAAATAGAACAATGAGGTTTTAGTTATTATGAAAAAGGTAGTTAAGTTTGGCGGTAGCTCTTTGGCGGACGCCGGCCAGTTTAAAAAAGTAGGCGATATCATTCGCGCCGATGAAAATCGAGTTTTTGTAGTTCCATCTGCACCAGGCAAGCGTCACGGCAAGGATACAAAGGTTACAGATATGCTCATTGGAACATACGAAGATGCTAAGGCTGGCAAGGATGTTAAGAAAAATCTTGCAGATATTAAGGCTCGTTATGATGAGATTATCGAAGGCTTGGAGCTAAAGGGATTCTCTCTTGATAAGGATTTTGAAGAAATTGCAGCTCAGATAAAAGAGGATTTATCCTTAGATTATCTCGCAAGCCGTGGAGAGTATCTTAATGGAAAGATTATGGCTGAATACTTAGGCTACGATTTTATCGATGCCAAGGAAGTTATCTTTTTCAATGAAGAAGGAATGCTTAATTCTTACAAAACAGAAAAGACTATGGCAAAGGCTCTTGAGGAGCACCCTCGTGCTGTTATTCCAGGTTTCTATGGCTGTGGAAAAGATGGCAAAGTCAAGACATTCTCTCGTGGTGGTTCAGATGTTACAGGTTCTATTGTTGCAGGTGCAGCAAAGGTTGATGTATATGAAAACTGGACAGATGTTTCCGGCTTTTTGATTTGCGACCCACGTATCGTTAAGAATCCAGTTGGTATGCAGACAATCACCTACAGAGAGCTTCGAGAGCTTTCATATATGGGTGCTGGTGTCCTTCACGAGGATGCTATTTTCCCAGTTCGTTCTGCAGGTATTCCTATCAATATCAAGAATACAAATAGGCCAGAGGATGATGGCACATGGATTGTAGAATCTACAGCTCAGAAAAATGAATATGTTATCACAGGTATTGCTGGAAAGAAGGGGTTCTGTACAGTACTTATTACAAAATCACTTATGAACTCTGAGGTTGGTTTCTGTAGAAAGGCACTTCAGGCTTTCGAGGATAATGGAATCAGCATCGAGCATATGCCTTCAGGTATCGATACCATGACAGTTGTAGTTCATGAGGACGAGTTTATCAATAAGGAGCAGGCAGTTGTTTCTGCTATCCACAGAAACTGTGCACCTGATTCTATCGAAATTGAATCTGACCTTGCACTTATCGCAGTTGTAGGTCGAGGAATGAAGAGTACACGTGGTACTGCCGGACGTATCTTCTCAGCCCTTAGCCACGCAAGAGTAAATGTACGAATGATTGATCAGGGTTCATCAGAGCTTAACATCATCATCGGTGTACAGAACGAAGATTTCGAGGCTGCGGTGAAGGCAATATATGATATTTTTGTAATGACAAAACTTTAAAATAAAAATTAGCTCTAGTCCTAGACTAGAGCTAATTTTATGTTATACTATTCTAAGTTTGACGGAGGATACGTTATGAGTCTAATTATTAAAAACGGTAGGGTGCTAAATCCACCTACAAACACAGACGAAATATTGGATATTAAGATAGACGGGAACATTATCTCAGCTGTTGAGGCTGAGATTGTTCCCGTTTCTTTTGATGAAGTTATCGATGCAAAGGGCTGCTATGTAATGCCAGGTCTCATCGATATGCACGTGCACTTCAGAGATCCAGGCCAGACTGCAAAGGAGGATATCGAGACAGGCTCTAGGGCAGCTGCTAGAGGCGGTGTTACCACAGTTCTTGCAATGCCAAACACAAAGCCAGTTGTAGATAATCCAGAACTTGTAAAGTATGTCCATGAAAAGGGCGAAAAGGCAGGCCTTACCAGAGTGCTTCAGGTGGGCTCAGTTACAAAGGGAATGGAAGGCAAGGAGCTTTCTGATTTGCAGGGCATGATAGATGCAGGCATACCAGCCATTTCAGAAGATGGCAAATCTGTTATGGATTCAGGCCTTTATCGCGAAGCTATGAAGATAGTTGCTAAGGCGGGAATACCAGTGCTTGCCCACTGCGAGGATATTAACCTGGTGCAGGGGGGCGTTATGAATATGGGGTCCCGCTCAGAGAATCTGGGAGAAAAGGGCATCAGCAATGCTGTTGAAAATATCATCGAGGTTCGAGATATTATGCTTTCAGAGGAAACAGGTGCCACACTTCACTTATGCCACTGCTCAACAAAGGAAAGTTATGATATTATTAAAGAAGCAAAGGCTAGAGGCGTAAAGGTCTCTGGAGAGGTTTGTCCTCATCACTTTACATTGACTGAGGATGATATCATCCCAGGAGATGGCAATTATAAAATGAATCCTCCAGTTCGTACTAAGGAGGATAGAGAAGCTCTAAGACGTGGTTTAGCTGAGGGAGTTTTTGAGGTCATTTCTACCGACCACGCTCCACATACAGCAGAGGAAAAATCCAAGGGATTTGCCTCGCCATTTGGTATCGTTGGCTTAGAGACTTCGGCAAGTCTTACTTATACTGAGCTTGTATTATCAGGCTTAATTACTCCACTAACAATGGCTGCATACATGAGTAGCAATCCAGCAAGAATATTAGGTCGTTCAGACTTGGGAAATATTGCACCAGGCAAGGCTGCAGATATTACCATCTTTGACCCAACAATTTCATACACTATTCACGCAGCTGATTTTGTTGGTAAATCTAAAAATATGCCTTATGAAGGACGCAAAGTTCAGGGTAAGGTTGTAAAGACAATATATGGAGGTAATGTTGTATATGACACGCATGCTAAAAGCTAACTGAAAGGCAAGCTTTTAGTATGCTAAGAAAAGGAGAATATTATGATAACTAAATTAATTGAACAAATTCGTGAGAAGAATGCACCAATCGTTGTAGGCTTAGACCCAACACTGAAATTAATGCCAAAAAGATTGGTTGATAAATATATCAACGAGTACGGCCAGTCTCTTGAAGCTGTGGGTGAGGCTATGTTTGACTACAACCGTCAGATTATGGATGCCTGTGCAGATCTAATCCCTGCTGTAAAGCCACAGATTGCAATGTACGAAAGCTTTGGCATTCCAGGTATGATTGCTTACAAGAAAACAGTTGATTATGCAAAGGAACTTGGTCTCATCGTCATCGCTGATATCAAGCGTGGCGACATCGGCTCTACATCTACAGCATATGCTCTTGGTCACCTTGGCTCAGTTCAGGTTGGAGATTACAAGTATCAGGGCTTTGATGCAGATATGGCCACTGTAAATCCTTACCTTGGTTCAGATGGTGTAAAGCCTTTCGTGGATGTTTGTAAAGAGGAGGACAAGGGAATCTTCGTACTTTGCAAGACATCAAATCCTTCTTCTGGAGAGTTCCAGGACAGACTTATTGATGGCCGTCCACTATACGAGCATATGGCTGAAAAGATTGAAGAGTGGGGTATGGAAACCAGAGAGGGTTACTACTCAAATGTTGGTGCTGTAGTAGGTGCTACATATCCAGAGATGGGTGCAAAGCTTCGTAAGCTCATGCCTCACACATATATCCTTGTGCCAGGTTATGGCGCACAGGGCGGCAAGGGCAAAGACCTTGTAAACTTCTTTAATGAAGATGGTCTTGGTGCAATTGTAAATTCCAGCCGTGGAATTATTGCAGCATATCAGCAGGAAAAATACGCAAAGTACGGCGAGGAAAATTTCGCAGGTGCCAGTCGTGCAGCAGTAGAAGATATGCTTGATGATATTAGAGGAGCCTTACAGTAATGAAAATTAAAGAAACAGCAAAAGTACTTAATCAATCCAAGCTTGCAGATGGCATCTTTAGCCTGACAATTGCTACAACTGCCGCAGAATATGCCATTCCTGGACAGTTTATAAATATCTTTTCAAAAGATGCTAGCAACCTTTTACCTCGTCCTATCAGCATTTGCGAGATAGATAAGGCTGCAGGCACACTTCGCATGGTTTATCGTGTTGTAGGGAAAGGTACTACAGAATTTTCTAGTCTTAAGGCTGGCGATACTGTAGAGATAATGGGACCACTTGGAAATGGCTTTCCTATTGAAGGAGAAAAAGCTATTGTTGTAGGTGGTGGAATTGGAGTACCTCCAATGCTTGAGCTTGCAAAACAGCTCCCAGGCAGTGTTACAGCAGTAATGGGCTATCGCAATGATGACCTTTTTCTTTCAGAGGAATTCACAGATGTTGCATCAGATCTTATCATTGCAACAGATGATGGCTCCGTAGGTGTTCACGGTACAGTTGTTGATGCTATGGTCGAAAATGAGCTGGAGGCAGATGTAATCTATGCCTGCGGTCCAAAGCCAATGCTTAGGGCAGTAGCCCAATATGCAGCAGAGCATAACATTAAGTGCTATGTTTCTATGGAAGAGCGTATGGCCTGCGGCGTGGGAGCATGCCTTGGTTGTGTTTGTCAGTCCAAAGATGTGGATGATCACAGCCATGTTCATAATAAGAGGGTGTGTAAGGATGGCCCAGTATTTTTATCAACGGAGGTAGTGCTATAAATGAAAACATCAGTTAACATCGCTGGAGTAGAATTTCAGAATCCTGTTATGGAGGCTTCAGGTACCTTCGGTTCTGGTATGGAATACTCAGAATTTGTTGATTTAAATAAGCTTGGTGCTGTGGTTACAAAGGGCGTTGCAAATGTGCCTTGGCCAGGCAATCCTACTCCTAGAATTACAGAGGTTCGCTCAGGAATGCTCAATGCTATCGGTTTGCAGAATCCTGGAGTAGAGGTTTTCTGTGAAAGAGATTTAAAATTCCTTGAACAATATAAAAACACAAAAGTTATAGTTAATGTTTGTGGACATTCAGCCGAAGAATATATTGAAGTGGTTGAGAGATTGGCAAACGAGTCAAGGGTTGACATGTTGGAAATCAACATTTCTTGTCCCAACGTAAAAGAAGGCGGTATCGCCTTTGGGCAGGACCCTAAAGCAGTTGAAGAAATTACTCGTCTTGTGAAATCTCACGCTAAGCAGCCTATTGTTATGAAACTTTCGCCTAATGTTACCGATATAAAGGTTATGGCAAAGGCAGCAGAGGCAGGCGGCGCAGATGCCATTTCACTTATCAATACTCTTACAGGTATGAAAATCGATGTAGAACGTCAGAATTTTGTTCTAGCGAATAAAACCGGTGGTATGTCAGGCCCCGCAGTTCATCCAATAGCAGTCAGAATGGTTTATGAATGTGCGAACTCAGTATCAATTCCAATCATCGGTATGGGTGGTATTACCACCTGGGAAGATGCAATTGAAATGATGCTGGCTGGTGCTACAGCTGTCTCTGTAGGCACTGCAAACTTCTTTAATCCAACTGCAACTATGGATATCTTGTCCGGCATTGAAGACTATATGGTTCGCAAGAAAATTGAAGACATCAATTCAATCGTGGGTATTGTTAAATAGGGATCCGCTTGTGAAAGATTTGGTAATGTACAATATATAGGTAATTGTGTCGTAGTTCTCGAATTGTGTCGTAGTTCACTGAATGTTCAGATAATATACTCAGAATTATCCGTGACACTTTTGATTCTATTTGCTACACTTTAGATACACTCACACAAAAATTATCTAATATATAACGGTTTTACTTTAGATTTCGAAAGGAGGGGAGCTGATGAAGTTCAAGAAGATTGGTGAAGACAAGATTCGTTGTGTCATCACTAAAGAAGAAATGGAACAGAACGGCATGGAGCTTGGAGATTTCGTCAGTGACCAGGAGAAGACCCAAAGCTTTATCAGGGATATCTTAGCAGAAGCGTGTGAGACCCTCGGAATTGAGACTCATGCAAAAGCATATAGTGTTCAAATGACAGTTATGCCTCAGGGTGATGTAGCATTACTCATATCCCCAGATTCAAGTTCAGGACTTGCGACGGCTATTGAAGAATTAAAGAAACATCTTACAGGTTTACAGGAAACATTATCTACTACGAAAAAGGAACAGGCTATTTCGGGTAGCACTGCAGATGTACCTGTACAACCGGTACAGACACTTAGGAATGATAAGGATGAAGTGACATCACAGTATTTGGATACACCACTGTGGGCTATCCTTCCAAGCTTGGATGCATCAATTGATTTGTGCAAGCATATTCCAAAGTTTGAAGGTATCCAAAGCGTCCTTTATCGCTATGGCGATGACTATTATGTGAAGCTTAATTTCGAGCTTACCCGTCGCCAGATATCAGCAGTTATTTTGGTAATTGCAGAATACGCCAGCCAGATGTTCACAGAAAGCTTCGATGGAGCATTCCTCTTAGAACATGGCGATGTGATCTGCGAAGACTGCGTCAACGTACTGTCACAAATATAGAGCAAAAATTTAGCCACCCATTTTGGGTGGCTAAATTTTTGCTCTATATTTTATATACAAAGTAAAGAGGACGCCGGCGGGGCGTCCTCTTCAAAAAGGGAGAATAATGTTATGAAAAAAATGGTTCATCGCTTCTGTCTTGCGATGTAATTATAATACTAAGTTATTTTGAAAGAACAATGGTAAATATGTGAATAAAATTGTAAAAGAAAAAGATTATTTGTGAATTGCTTACCAGTGTTTTTTATAACGGGATTAGGTTAGAAACTGTAATGTTTTACCCATGAAAAAAGAGCCTATGCGGTAGGCTCTTTTCAATATTGTAAATACCCAAAAACATTTATAACTCACAAGCGCATATCAATCATGGTTCCAGAAGTAGGATAGACCAGACTCTCTAACGATGGAGCATTCATATCAATGCCTTCGGCAAAGAGCTGTGCCTGTCCTTCCATGACATCCAAAGTCTTGCCAAGCATGGTAGTCCCCACTGCCGATAATAACTTGTTCTGACTTAGACTCATAGAAAGCTCTGTAATATCCATATCCTGCGCCTCCCCTAAAAAAGACGATGCTTTTTTCTAACTCATAAAAAATTTTACCATTAATAGTTCACAATTTGGTGCCAAAGTGTGTTTAAATTGTGAACAAACTGTGAATTATAGATATTCATATTTTTTTCACTCTGTTCCTTATTTTACATATTCAAAATTAAGTCCAAAATTATTATAATAAACTTATATCAGTATGATTTGATGGAGATATTATGGCCTTATTAAACTTGAACCTTAGCGATCCTTTGATGAAGGCTCTAAAGGCAGTCAATTCAATAGCTGGAAAATCTCTCACAGAAGAGGATTTAAAAAGACAGCGTTCTGCTATGGAGCTGGCTGGAAAGCTGGCAGCGCCTACAGGCGGAGTTACATTGGAAGCATTTAAGGTAAAGAAAATTCCTTGTGAATGGGTAAAGCCAGAGCTGGCCCATAATCCTCAGTATGTTATTCTCTATGCTCACGGCGGAGGATATACCTGCGGAGGATTGGGATATGCCAGAATTCTTGCAGCTAAGCTGGCAGTATCAACAGGCTTTTCCGTAGTTTCTTTTGAATATAGACTGGCTCCGGAGCATAAATTTCCTGCAGCCCTCGATGATGGTCATGAGGTTTTAAAATACTTAATAGATAAAGGGTATTCATTAGATAAGATTATACTGGCAGGGGATTCTGCTGGTGGAAATCTTATGGTTTGTCTGACTCAGAGGCTTTTGCAGCAGGGAAATAATCCACCAAGAATGTTGCTTTTGTTTAGTCCTTGGACAGATATGACCGCAAAATCTAAATCATATCAGCAATACGATGGAAAGGATCCTATTCTTACCAAGCATTATGTAGAATCAGTAAGGGATGCGGTTATAGGGACGGATGCAGAACCTTCAGATCCTATTTATTCACCGCTTTTTGGGGATTTCCATCATTTTCCTGCCACACTTGTTCAGGTGGGAAAGACTGAGATACTATACGATGATAGCGCCAACCTTGTGAAAAGCATCAATAAGGCAGGAGGAAATGCCAAATTAGATGTAGAAAAGGGTGGTTGGCACGTATATCAACAAATGCCACTTCCAGTGGCAAGCCGTGCTATGCGCAGGTTATCAGAATACGTCTCAGAAGAAATTTATAAAAATTAAAGTGAGTTTTATATGAGTAGAGAAAATTGGTACAAAGTTGATAATGTAGCCAAAGTATTCTTGGCTACAGCAGCAAAACGTGACACACGTACACTAAGAGTAAGTTGTACTCTTTGGGAGGACATTGAACCGGAACTATTACAGGAGGCAGTAGAGTCTGCTATCCAGTTGAGACCACAGTTCCACGTTCGTGTTCGCAGAGGCATTTTTTGGCATTACATGGAAGACACAGATCTTCAGCCTATAGTGGAAAAAGAGCATGGTCGTGTTTGTCCATCGCTTTATCATCCAGGTCGAATGATGCTTCACTATAAGGTTACTTATTATCACAATAGAATTAATCTTGATTTATTCCATGCCATTTCAGATGGAACAGGTGCATTAGAGTTTTTAAATATTATTGTTTTTGATTATTTAAAACTGAAATATCCACAGAAGCTAGAGGAGCTTAATGTTCATTCAGGAGCTTCAGAAGACGATTTGAATCAGGACAGTTACAAGCAGTTCTTTGGCAACTTATCCCTCAAATCATCTCAGCTAAAGGTTGCTTATCATCCAGGCGGACTAAAGCTTCCATATTATCAGCTTCAGTTTTTTGAGATACAGATCCCTACCGAGGATATCCTTCCAAAAGCAAAAGCTATGGGAGTCGGTATGACAAGCTATATTGGTTCAAAGCTTATGATGGCAATAAAGGATGATATGCCATCCAGAAAGAGACACATGCCAATCAATGTTTCTATGCCAGTAAACCTTAGAAACTATTATCCTAGCCAGACATCCCGTAATTTCTTTAATAATGTTAATGTATCTCACGTATTTGATCAGGAGATTTCGTTGGAGGATTTAGCTAGAGAATTTGATGCAAAGCTAAAGGAAAGTCTTACAGAAGAAAATATTAAAAAACAGATGGATAACTTTGAGACTATGGAATATTTCATTCCGGTCCGCGCAGTTCCTCTGTTTATCAAGCAGATGGTAGTGCGTTATGGCTCAAAGATTACAGATAAAAAGGTGTCAGTTGTTCTTTCTAATCTTGGGATTCAAAGACCACCAGAAGAACTGGTTCCTATGATTAAAAACTATAATGGATTCTGTAGCTCTTCAAACCTGTTTGTGGTTATGAGTAGCTACAATGGTGTGATGACACTGGGAATCAGTTCGCCATATTCAAATACAAAGGTAGTAAAAAACTTCGTTAGAGGTCTCAGTGAGGATGGCATGAAGATTACTGCTTATGCAACGGAGGTGATTCGCTAATGAAGAATTGTCCATATTGTAAAATTAATGTAGGTGGAAACCTAAAGAAATGTCCGTTTTGCCAGAGTAGATTGGTGGGCGAGGATGACGAAAAGTACTTCCCTACCCAGCTTAAGCTAAAATTCCAGTCGCTATTCTACAAAATGCAGCTATTCTTTGTATGGATACTTATTATTTCGGCACTGGGTTTGGATTTTATGTTCCACCTTCCACTTGGTCCATATAAAGACTTTCACTGGAGCTTACTGGTTTTGATGTGGCTTTTGGCATTCGAATACAGTATTATCCATATTTTCAAAAAAGGTATGGATGCGTCTAGAATACTATCAATAACAGTTGTCATAGTAGCCATAATGGTTTGCATTACTGCATACTACTTTGGTTTTTTGAGATTTGTTTTACAGTGGGTTATGCCAATAGTGGTGATGTGCACAATAATCGCTAATTTTATTCTGTCACTTGTGGATAAAAGTGGTAATGCAATGGTCTATTTGTTGACAGATTTGCTGATTGGAATTGTTCCATATCTAGTATGCTTTGCTTTAAAGAAGAACTGCCCAATCGAGTGGATGATTTGTCTTCTTGTAAGTTTCGTGATTTTTGTTGGTGCAATTATCTTTAGAGGACGAGAGGTTGTTAATGAAATTCAGCGCAGGCTGAGTGTATAGTAGATATTTTTGAGACGGTGTTGATGCTTTTGGTGAGGGCTAAATAGAATGAATACTGAGGAAAGAATACCTGATAAGAGAAAGTATTTATTAGAGAATTTTGGACGAGCAATTCAGGAGGGATGGATTGAGGTTTATTATCAGCCGATAATTCGCTCTTCCAGTGGGCATGTATGTGGCGAAGAGGCCCTTGTTCGTTGGGATGATCCTATTTTAGGAATATTAAATCCTGCTGAATTTATTCCTATCCTTGAGGCTGTCAACCTTATAGATAGATTGGATTTGTATGTCTTAGAACAGGTAATAAAGAAGCTTGAATTACTCAAAGAAAAAGGTATTTATACAGTTATTCATTCGGTCAATTTTTCTCAGATTGATTTCTTCTCCGTAGATATTGTGGATGAAGTAAAAAGAAGAGTAGAGGTATCAAACATACCTCCATCACTTATAGCGATTGATGTTACGGAAAATGCTGTAGGTAGCAGAAACGAGATGGTTTTATCAAAACTGGAAGCCTTCCATCAGCTTGGATTCAAAATCTGGATGGATAATTATGGCGGCGGTGATTTAGCGCCTATTATGCTCCAACAGACTCACTTTGATCTAGTAAAAATAGATATGGGTCTGGTACAAAGGCTTAGAGAAAATAAGGCTGCCAGAGTAGTGGCTACTGAGCTTTCAAAACTGGCCATGGGTCTTGGCATAAATGTTGCAGCAGAAGGCGTGGAGGATTCTGACACGGTCATGTTCTTAAATGAAATAGGCTGTTCAAATCTTCAGGGCTTCTATTTCTGCAAACCTATATCTCTTGCAGAATTATTGACACGATATGAAAATGGAACTCAAATTGGGTTTGAGAATCCAGATGAGATGGAATACTACGATACCATCGGTAAAACCAGTCTTTATGATTTGTCTTTTGCCAATAATAATGAGGGCGAGGTGACAGATTATTTTGATACCTTGCCAATGGCTATTTTTCAGGTGGATGAGGAGGAGCTTAGGCTTCTTCGCTGTAATGGCAATTTTACAAAATTTTTCTATTCTAATTTTGCAGGACTAAGTAACAGAACGTCCTTTAAATTTGCCGATGCTAGAAACACTATTGGTAATTATGCTATGAATGCTATTCTCCAATGTGCAAAGGATGGAAAACGAGCAATCATTGATGAACGTACATATTCTGGTCGTACCATTCAGTTATTTATTCAAAAGCTTACAGAAAACCCGGTTACAGGAACATCAGCAGTGGTTGTAGTAGTTTTATCTATTACAGACAGACCAAATACTGGAGATGATTTAAGCTACAACTATATAGCACGAGCTTTGTCTGAGGATTATATAAAACTGTTTTTTGTTGATTTGGAAGATAATAGTTATGTTGAATACACACCTGATGGAAAAAACAGGGATGTTACTGTTGAAAAAACAGGTGCCGATTTCTTTGCAAGTGGCATTGGCGGTAATATGCATTTCATATACAAAGAAGATAGAAAACGGTTTAAAGACGAGTTCTCAAAAGAGAAAATTATTAAGGATTTAAATAAGTACGGCAAATATACCATAACCTATAGAGCTATGTTAGATGAAGTCCCTACTTATGTTAGCTTAAAGGCTATTAGGGTTAGAACTGATAACCATCATATCTTAGTAGGTGTTACTAATGTAGATGGCCAGATGCGTCAGCAGGAGGCCTATGAAAGAATTAAAGAAGAACAGACTACTTATAACAGAATAACAGCTCTTGCAGGAAATTTTATTTCTATATACACCATTAATCCTGAAAATAATCATTATTCAATTTTTAAAACCACAGAACGTTTCCAAAAAGTCGATTTGGAATCAGAAGGTGATGATTTCTTCGAAGAAACCAGAAGGAACTGTGTAGAGGTAGTTTATAAAGATGATTTGGAATTCTTCCTGGATATTTTCACCAAGGAAAATATAATGAAGATTATTGAGGAGTCAGGATTCTTTTCTGCAATATACAGGCTTTGCCTGGAGAAAGATGTACCTACTTACATTTCCCTTAGAGGTACCATTATCGAGGAATTAGATGGACCTATGTTATTAATGGGCCTGGTAAATGTAGATGAAGCAGTTAGGAAAGAAATAAAGCTGGAATCATCTCTTTCAGCTGCTGAAGAAAAAGCAAAACGTGATGCTCTGACAGGTGTTAAAAATAAAAATGCATATACAGCTACTGAAGAGGAATACAATAAGCATATAAGTGACGGTTCGGCTGGAGATTTCGCAATAGTTGTCTGCGACTTGAATGGACTAAAAGAAGTCAATGATACCCAAGGACATCAGATGGGAGATTTGTACATCAAAGACGGATGTAAGATTATTTGTGATATATTCTCCAATAGTACTGTATTCAGAGTTGGTGGAGATGAGTTTGCAGTTTTAGTTAGAGGCTTGGATTATGAGAATATAGATCAGCTTATGAAGTCTATGGACGATATTAATGACAAGAAT
>JAEEGF010449235.1_pt1 | contig 20974 bp, 10 predicted proteins | sample 9134171 | NCBI WGS metagenome assembly JAEEGF01 (sample SAMN16246542, study PRJNA631951) | gut metagenome | biome: gut microbiome; feature: rumen; material: AP-attached | host: Bos | place: Iran: Karaj | collected 2018-10 | reverse complement strand
CAATCTCTCTGACACTGTCAGGGATAACTATACTCTTCAAACTGACGCATTCAGAAAATGCATATTCTCCAATCACAGTAACACTCTTGCCCAAAACAACACTTTTCAAATTGACACAGTCCTCGAACGCGCTCTCTCCAATCTTCGTAACACTGTTAGGAATGACTATGCTCTTCAAACTGACACATTCAGAAAATGCACTTTCTCCAATCACAGTAACGCCCTTGCCCAGAACAATACTTTTCAAACTGTCGCATCCCTCGAATGCGCTCTCTCCTATCTCCGTGACACTTTCAGGAATGACTATGCACTTCAAACTGACACATTCAGAAAATGCACTTTCTCCAATCACAGTAATACCCTTGCCCAAAACAATACTTTTCAAACTATCGCATCCCTCAAATGCACTCTCACCTATCTCTGAGACACTATCAGGAATCGTTATACTCTTCAAATCCTCGCAACCGGAGAATGCTGAATTTTCAATTTTAGTGACACTGTATGTGATGCCACGTTTTTCCACAGTGGATGGGATATTAATATTCTTTGGCATATCGGAATCTTCTGCTACAGAGACTGTTCCACCGTTCCCTTCTTCGGTGAGTACGATATATTTCAAACCATCTTTGTTGAAATCATCTCCTACCTCTGCATACGCATTTGAGGTACCCAATATTGTAAAGGCTGCGGCTAAACCAACCGCCGCTATTGATATGCACCATGTACTTCTTTCTATTGTCATATTTTTTTGTTCATAAAAAACTCTTTTATCTTATTCTCTCTTTTTGGATTAAAGCTATTTGCCAATACAGAACTGACTGAAAATGGAATCCAGCAGATCTTCTGTCGTCGTTTTGCCTAAAAGTTCCCCGATAGCATTAACAGCAATGTGCAGTTCTCCGGCCAGCAATTCAATCGGCTCAGAAGAAGAAAGCAGTTTAAGTGCCTCCTCTACAGCTGAATGAGCTCGCATTAATCCTTGTCTGTGACGGCTGTTGATATTGGCGGATCCTTGTTTATAGGAAGCCTCACAGCCCAAAGCTGTTTGACACAAAAGTTGTTTGAGCCGAGGCAGACCTTCTCCCGACAGACATGAAACCGGAATGATATCCTCTCTGCCAAGCCGGTTTTCCGGATCCCAAAGACACGGCAGATCCTGTTTATTGACAACAACTATCAAAGAAGTCTCCCCTCGTATCTCTCGGTAGAAACTTTCATCCTGCTCAGAAAACACTTCAGAACCATCTACGACCCAAAGAATAACATCCGCTCTCTCGATCCACTGACGACTGCGGCGAACGCCTTCCATTTCGATCTCGTTCTCGGATTCCCGAACGCCCGCGGTATCTACAAATGTGATGGGAACTCCACCAATATCCGCTTCAGCCTCAATAGCATCACGAGTGGTTCCGGGGATTTCCGAAACAATGGCTCTTTCTCTTTTGAGTAAAGCATTCAAAAGACTGGATTTTCCGGCATTGGGCCGTCCCACGATTGCCACACAAAAACCGTTGCGCAGGATGTAACCTTCCCGAAATGTTTCTAAAGTGTCAAAAATCGTTTCTTTGGCTTTTGTCAGGTGTCGTCTGAGACCTTCCGAAACATTGGGCGCAATATCTTCATCCGGAAAATCTATATACGCTTCCACATGAGCCAACGACTGAAGCAGTTCATCCCGAATATCATCAAAGACACGGGAAAGTCCTCCGGCCAGCTGCTCGGACGCGGCACGAGCCGCTCGCTCCGTGCGGGCGTGGATCAAATCCACTACTGCTTCTGCCTGAGTCAGATCCAGATGGCCATTGAGAAAAGCGCGCCGGGTAAATTCTCCCGGTTCGGCTAATCGGGCACCAGCATCTAAAATCGTCTCTAAAACTTTTCGGGCAATGACAAAGCCGCCATGACACCCTATTTCTACACTATTCTCGCCAGTGTAGGAACGAGGCGATTTGAAAACAGAAACAAGCACTTCATCCACGATATCTTGATCTTGAATAATATAACCATGATGAATCGTATGTGATGAAACTTCCGTCAGGGAATGGAAATTTTTAGAAATTGCTTTAAAACAGGTATCAACGATCTGAAAGGCTTTCTCTCCCGACACACGAATGACAGCAATGCCGCCTTCTCCGCTGGGAGTTGCAATCGCCGCGATGGTATCATTCATGGTCAGCTGCCGTTTTTAGCCAAAGGTATTTTGGCTACTCCGCCTTTTTCCGGGTAGTCCGCTTTTTAACAGGCGTTGTTGATTTTGCCTTAACTGTTTTAGCGGTCGTTGCTTTTGTGGTCTTCCGAGTTCGGCTGACAGCAGTCTTAGCCGTCGTCTTCTTTGCGGCAGTCTTTTTAGTGGTTGAGGTACGGGAACGGATTCCGGTTTTTGCCGTGGTTGTTTTGCGTTTGGCTGTGCGTGATGTCGTTTTTTCCGCCGAAATGATTTGCTCCACATCTTCCACAGTGTAGCGTTTCGCATCACCCCAGAAGTTTTCCAGATCGTACCGCTCACGCGTATCACTGCGCATCACATGGATGATCACGTCATAATAATCCAAAACGACCCAGCTTGTTCCCACCATTCCATCCATGGAAGTCGGATGAACATGGTATGTCTCAAAAACTTTCTCACGGATCTCATTAATGATCGCCTTGAGATGGGGCTCACTCGATCCGCTGCAGATAACAAAGAAGTCGGTTACAGAAGTCACGCCGCGAACATCCAATACTGTGATGTTCTCCGCCTTGCGGTTCTCCGCAAACTTCACACAGGCTAAAGCCAACTCGTTTGAATTCATATTTTTAAGTTGTATGTATTAAATGAGACGCAATCAATGTACGCCCATGATTCCCAAAATGATAAAAATAACACCTAACAGCACACGGACACCGGCCAATATATTGAGGCGTTTAGGCTGATCTGTCAGCCAATTAAGGATATCACGCATACGGCAGGGCGTCGCGGTAAACCACATTCCAAAGATGACCAATACCGTTGCCACTGACGGGAAAAGCACGGCCCAGCACCAATCCGCATAACGTGCGGTATCATAAATCAGCTTGGCTGCAAGAAACATAAAAATCGAATAGGTTCTGACGGCTAAAAAATCTTTCACATAAAGACCGACACCTACCGCGATTACAATAAAAGCGATAAACATTGGCTTTTTCATCGCAGCAAAGTCCGAAACATTCTCCAGACTGAAGTAATACAAGAACCAAACCGTGCTCACAATCAGAAAGAAATACCCAATCGGCAGAGAACGGGGAAAAGCCTTCAGGAACTTACGGGTCTGTTCCGGACGGATAAATACAAAAGCGGAACTGAGGATCAGTATCGCTCCTAGGATCAATGACAAACAAGATAAGCTCATTTTATATATTCTTCTTAAACCGGTTCTCCATAAAGAGAATATTGCCCTGCGCGAGTCACTTTGAACTTGCGAATCGTTCCAACCCACTCCGCGGGTCCTTCAAAGACCACGATTTTATTACATCGGCTCCTTCCCTGCAAGCGATTCACATTCCGACGGCTGACTCCTTCGACCAAAACCTCGACAATATCCCCCACTTTTTTCTCATAAGATGCCTGGGCTAATTCGTTTACCACCTGAAGCAGACGCGCATGGCGTTCTTCTTTAACCTCCTGGGGCAACTGTTCCGGCATGACCGCCGCAGGTGTATTCTGGCGTGGCGAGTATTTGAACAGGAATACGTTATCAAAATGGATTCTCCGCACCAAATCGACCGTTGCCTGAAAATCCTCTTCAGTCTCGCCGGGAAATCCGACAATGATATCCGTGGCTAGTCCGATCGTCGGCCGAACCGCGCGAAGCTGATCAATGATCTCCAAAAATCTTTCCGCGGTATAGCCCCGATGCATCAGTTTCAAGATGCGGTCACTGCCACTCTGCACCGGGATATGTGCGCTTTCACACAATTTAGGAATTCGACCGTAGGCCTCGACTAGATCCCTGCCGTAACCTTTGGGATGAGGCGCGGTAAAGCGTATCCGTTCCAGTCCTTCGATTTCCGCGATAGCATCCAGCAACTGAACAAAACCGCTGCGTCCATCTTCCGAGACAGGAATATCAAAACGTCCGAAACTGGTCACGATCTGCCCTAAGAGCGTGATTTCCTTCACTCCGGAAGCCGCCAGTGAACGACATTCCTTGACGATCCCGTCTATAGGACGACTGAATTCATGGCCGCGGGTCTCCGGCACGATGCAATAGGTGCAATGTTGATTACATCCATGCATGATATTTACATAAGCCGTTGGACTCAGATGCGCGGCACCATCTTTATCCTCTTCCTCCAAAGGTGCGCTCGCCGCCATCAGGTGCTCATCGAAAAACGGCGGACATTCCTTGACTCCACCACAGTCAACGATCCGGCTTTGTTTTCCTTGAACCAGTTCAGACAAGTAATCCCCCAGCAGATGATAGCGGTGTGTTCCCAAAACAAGATTCAAACCCGGCAGGAGGGTCATCAATCTTTCCCCCTGAGCCTGAGCCATACAGCCCAAAAAACCAAATATGCACTGGCGGTGATGGACTCTTGCCTGACCTATCAGCATCTGCATTTTGCCGATCGCTTTCTGGTCAGCACCGTCACGCACACTGCAGGTATTCAAAAGAATGACATCCGCCTCCTCTTCTGAAAAGGCCAACGTATAATGATAAACACTCGTGAGACGCGCGGCTAAAGCCTCCGAATCACGCTTATTCATCTGACATCCAAATGTTTTGATATATACTGACGGCATTTTTAGCAGGTTTTATTCACCGTGATGTACACCATCCCCACACAGTCTGATTGTCTATTCTTTGAGGGTCAAGACATTTTGACAAACACACAATGCAAAAAAACAAATCAAAAAGTGTCACCATCTGACCTTTATTCATTTTAATATGAACAAGATAAATATATTGCAACAACCGAAAAAAGATTGTATAAGGGACGTGTTGATTCTTATGAGCTTAAGAAAATACATAACTTCCCTCTGGGAACGAGAGAAAGGCTCTATCTTTAGCGAAGAAGATCTGGTCGCAGAATTAAAAGATGGAACATTAGACACAGAAGAACTTTCGGTAAAAATGGTTTCAAATCTGCTTGATGAAAAAGCAAAAGACTGGCACAGAGTTTATAATGTATTCGACTCGATCTACACTGGTTATCTTACACATATTGAATCAACCCACAAACAAAGAGTCGCAGTGATTTTCACTATTTGTGTTTTGTCATTAGTAGAAAAACACACAGAATACCCTATTTCACTTTTTACCCTTTTACAAGTAATTGGCAAATTAGCGAAACAATTAAATGATGAATCCAGTATATCGCTAGAAAATATAGGCAATGGCAAGTTATGGTCATCGATAACAGAAAAAATCAGTCAGGAATGCATGATCGATGAAGAAGATTTACTATTCATGATGAAGTATATTTTTGGAGAAAACGAATAAAATCCTTCATTTCAAGTCGATTAAGAAATAAGATGTTCGCTATACACCAACAGGAACGATATTATCGCTGGAGTAAAGGACTCCGCCCTGAGGATCGGTATAACGAGCCCGCAGAGTCACTTTCCCTTCTTTAGGAGCGTTTTCTTTATCCCACGAAGCAGAAGATGACTTTACTTTGATTTTACAAAACTATGATTACACAGTTTACATTGACATTTTATAATTAAGACAGAACCTCAAAGGAGGCATTCATTATGATATATTGCGTAGAAGATGAAAGTGCCATTCGGGATCTAGTGGTTTACACGTTAAAAGCATCTGGCTATGAAGCACAGGGATTTGAAAGTGATGCTGGATTTTGGGCTGCAATGAAAGAGCTAAAGCCTGAACTGGTAATTTTGGATGTCATGCTTCCCGGCGAAGATGGATTAAAAATTTTGAAAAAGTTGCGTTCTTCGCCTGTGACAATGGATATTCCTGTCATCATGGCAACAGCAAAGGACAGCGAATATGATAAAGTCATCGGTCTTGACAGCGGAGCAGATGACTATCTCGCCAAGCCATTCGGCATGATGGAAATGATTTCTCACATTAAAGCGGTTTTGAGAAGATCTTCCCCAAAACAAGTAAACATCATCACCTATGACGGAATTGCTATGGATATGAATAAACACACTGTCACTGTGAATGGGAATCCTGTTTCTCTAACACTAAAAGAGTACGAACTTTTAAAGTTGTTTATTGGTAATCCCGGCCATGTTTTTACGAGAGATGCTCTTTTGACAGAAATATGGGGAATGGATTTCGCCGGCGAAACCCGAACCGTAGATGTTCATATTGGCACACTTCGAACAAAACTTGCAAATGCAGGCGATTTAATACAAACGATCCGAGGTGTCGGGTATAAAATGATGGAAAAACATGAGCAGTAAAATTTTCAAATCGATTTGGATTGCTGCTATTTCTGTTTTCCTTACGTCCATGATTTTCATCATGGATATCTCGTATAACTATTTTTCGACTCTTCAAAAAAATCAATTAAAAAACGAGACAGAACTCGCTGCACAGGGTGTTGCTAAATCCGGAAAGAGCTATTTTGAAAACCTCAACACTGAAGGTTATAGAATCACTTGGATTGATGTCAACGGTAATGTCCTTTATGATAATGAAGCAGATTCGGCAACAATGGAAAACCATCTGGAACGTGAAGAAGTAAAACAGGCGCTAAAAAACGGTTTCGGTGAATCCACACGCTATTCCAATACACTGGCGGATAAGCAACTATATGCCACAAAGCGTCTTCCTGACGGTTCTGTACTTAGACTTTCCATAGTGCAAATGGCAGTATGGACGATTCTCCTCGGATTTGCTCAACCGATCTGCTTTGTGATTTTGATTGCTCTTGTACTTTCATTTGTGCTAGCCTTGCGACTTGCCAAAAAAATCGTTAAGCCTATCAACGAGATTGACCTTGATAACCCCGAACAGTATTACAACAAAGAGAACTACAAAGAAGTCGAACCACTTTTGCGACATATCTCGGCACAGCAAAGTCGGTTGAAAAGAGATCAGACACAAATTGAAAAGACAGCGCTTATTCGGCAAGAATTTACAGCAAATGTATCTCACGAGCTGAAAACACCGCTTCATATCATTTCCGGCTATGCAGAACTGCTTGAAAACGGAATGGTCAAATCTGGTGATATCAAACCGTTTGCAGGAAAAATCCGCAGCGAGTCTTCCCGCATGACAAAATTAGTCGAGGACATCATCGATCTAACGAAACTCGACAATGGTGGAGCGGAAATGAGGTGGGAAGACTGTGATCTGTATCGCATTGCAGAAAATGCTATTGATAGTCTGGAAGTTGGGGCTTCGGCTCTGAATGTGACCATAACAGTAAAAGGAACAAACGCTCCAATGAAGGCAATTCCACAGGTGATTTACAGCATTGTGTACAATCTCTGCGACAATGCTATCAAATATAATCACAGCGGGGGCAGTGTTACCGTTGATGTTCAGCAATCAAAATACAATACCTTGTTGATAGTAAAAGATACAGGCATCGGTATTCCAGAAGAAAGCCGAGAGAGAATCTTTGAGCGTTTTTACCGTATAGATAAGAGCCGTAGTAAAGAAGTCGGCGGAACTGGACTTGGTCTCTCCATTGTTAAACACGCTGTGATGATCCACAACGGAAAAATCGAAGTAAACAGCGAAGTCGGACAAGGAAGCGATTTTATTGTGACAATACCAAATGCCCAAAAGAAATGACAGAATACATGTAATAAGTCAACACCTATCACCCATCACTTCTGCGCTCAAATACACCAAGGATAGGATAATCGAAATTCTCAAATTACATAATATGATATCGGCAATGCACCAATCATAGTAAATACAGTAATCTGAGCAATACATAGTGTTCCGAATCTCGGATTATTTTAAATTCCTGTCCAATAAGATCGGAATTTTGCTTTACCAAAATTTTACAAGAGTTCGATAGTACATTTGACATTGAACCGTTATCCTATTTTCGTTCTTTCAATTGAAAAGGACGGAGATAGTAAAATGAGTATTTTTAATGGTTTGAATCTAATAGAGGGAGTGTGTCTGTTCCTGTTCGGTATGACGTTGATGGGGCAAGTGCTTGAAAGACGAGCGGGGAATGGGGTAAAAATGCTCCTCGGCAGATTAACAACAAACAGATTTACAGGACTCTTAACAGGCCTCGGAGTTACAGCCGTAATTCAGAGTTCATCTGCAACAACCGTTATGATCGTTGGATTTGTCAACTCAGGACTCATGACCTTGCAACAGTCAATCAATGTAATCATGGGCGCAAATATCGGAACGACCGTAACGGCGTGGATATTGAGTCTCGCAGGAATTGAAAGCAACAATATTTTTGTCAGACTATTAAAGCCATCATCGTTTACTCCGATTCTTGCCCTGATCGGAATCATTTTCTATATGGCTTCCAAGAATGGTAAGCGAAAAGACACAGGGATGATTCTGCTCAGTTTCGCCACGCTGATGTTCGGTATGGAAACCATGTCCGGTGCCGTTTCCGGATTGCGAAATGTTCCCGATTTTCAACAGTTGTTTCTTGCTTTCACAAATCCAATCCTTGGTGTTCTGACTGGTGCAATTCTTACCGCTGTCATTCAATCAAGTTCTGCATCTGTAGGTATTTTACAGGCGCTTGCCTCGACCGGCGCAGTTGCCTACGGCGCGGCTGTACCGATTATAATGGGACAAAATATCGGTACGTGCATTACTGCTATGATCGCTTCCGTGGGTACATGCAAAAACGCAAAACGAACCGCCCTTGTACATCTTTGTTTCAATGTCATCGGAGCTGCTGTATGGTTAACTATGTTCTGCATCGTAAAAGCAATTTTTACGCCAGTTATTCTAACACAGTCGGCAAGTCTCATGGGAATTGCTGTGTTCCATTCTGTTTTCAATATACTGTGTACACTTCTGATGCTTCCACTTAGCGGCGTCCTTGAAAAAGTGGTTTGCAAAATCATCCCTGATACAAAAAAAACTGAAAATCCAAAAGATCATGATAAGCGTTTGCTCGGAAGCCCAGTACTTGATCTGAACCAATGCAAACAGGTACTGCTTGACCGCATGGATATTTCCGTCGAACAAGACAAGTGCAAAAGTGAAAGAAATACACGAAACGTAGGATGGAACCGATCACCTGTAAGATATTTTCGGTACATATCTCGCCAAACAGACTTTCCATCAACCCGAAGAAGACTATTGTGGAGTCCACTGAAGAAATTATGTAGAAATATCCTACGTTGAAGAAGCAAAAATGAATATTAAAAATCAGCTTCACAATATCTGAAACTATTGATTCGCCTTATCTGGAGTTTTCAAAAGATACTTTTTATATAAAAAGTAAGATATTCTCACACAATAAATTATTGGTTACGATAACAGCAACTAATAAATCTGAATAGAACAAGGGACTCTGCCTCTAATAAAAAATTTATCAGACACATCATTAATGCGTCTGCTTTTTACAGGCCAACAGGAACGATATTATCACTGGAATAAAGGACTCTGCCCTGAGGATCGGTATAACGAGCACGCAATGTCACTTTTCCTTCTTTAGGAGCGTTTTCTTTGTTCCAGCGAAGCAGAAGATGATAACTGACTCCCAGGAGGCTTGTTTGTGCAAAAGGCTTCAAGTCCTTTGCTGTATAGGTCCACTGACCAATGATCCGCAAAGGATCTGTTTGCTCTCCCTTCCGGAATCCGTCAAAAAGGGTGATTTTCAATTCACCATGAACGATGTCAGAACCTTTCGCTTTTCCGGGTTTGACAGCAAAGACCTGGATGGCGATCGCGTCCGCGATCAGATCCTTGTCCAAATCTAAGGCATAAGGCATCTGCAGCAGGTTCAACTCAGCAAAATCGCTTGTTCTATGAGGCATCTCTGTATTCACAGCGGCAACGGTCTGGCTTTTGCCGTTATTTGAAGAGGTTGTCTCACAACCCGACAGCACCACACACACCACACAGCTCATTACAAGAGCTGCATGGTGTAAAATTCGTTTCCAATGGATCATGGATCGATTAAGAGTTCCTTGGTGTAATTCTTGCGTTTGATCGTTTTCTGTGATTCTTTTTTCTCTTCAGAACCATCGCCCACGGCATTGGGATCCGTATCCTGTTCAGGCAGAACTTTCTTTAGCACTTTCTGCTGCAGAGGATCTCTGTTCAGGTCAGATTCCAAAATAGAATCTTTGAATCCATCTTTTGTCATGTCCATGATATCAACGACGTTCGTCGTAGTCAATTTGGACGGCATGACGACCTGAGGTGTCAACACGATCAGCAGTTCCTTACGGTCGCTTTCAAACTTCTTACTGCGGAAGAGAGCTCCTAACACAGGGATATTGCCGATCCAAGGCACTTTCTTTGTTCGTGAATCATCCACAGTGCTGATCAAACCTCCAATCAGGACTGACTCACCACTCTGAACACTCACGGTGGTATTGGCGGTGCGCTGGGCGATGATCGGAATGGAAACATCGCGACTGATCTGAATCTCATTACTGGTCAACTGGCTCACCTCCGGATTGACATCCATCTTCACGGTTCCATCCGGACTGATTCGGGGTGTTACTGTCAGCATCACACCTACATCCTGATAGGCATAAGTGCTGATTGGATTACCCAGGCTGTTATACTGTGTATCTGTAATAATGGGGATCCTTTCACCAATATTGATATTGGCTTCCACATTATCCGCCGTCAATATCTGCGGACAGCTCAGTACTTCCAGACGTCCATCCTCCTGCAAAGCACGAAGGAGGAAATTGACCTTGCTACCGGAGACTGCGGCACCAAAGCCGCCTGCACTCTTCAAAGCGTCTTCCACACCAAGATCGGTTCCTACACTAAAAGGCGTACCTCCCGCGGAATCCACATATTTCCATTCAACACCCAGCTCCGTGGTACTGTCCAGAGTGACTTCGGCCAGCACGACCTGAATGAGCACCTGCGGTTGAGGCTGATCTAATTCCTCGATCAGGGCTTCCACCTCTTTGATATAACGAGGACTGGCAGAAATCAGCAATGCATTGCTAACGGTCTCCGCAACAATAGAAACTTCACGATCCAGAATCGTCTGAGCCGCACCAGCCGCGGATTGTCCCAGGATCGAAATCGTCCTGTTCAGATCCTGCTGCAGGAAAGTTCGCATGGCTGTTTCCATTTCCTGTGCACGGGAATTTCTCAAACGGTAAACTTTCGCCGTGCGTTCCTGTGCAGGATGAGCATCCAATGTTGTGATGATATCACTCGCCAGACTGACATAATGATCCGTACCGCCCACCAATACCGTGTTGGTACGCAGATCAATGGTAACCGTCAGCGCATATTGTTCGGCGGAACCCACGACTGCTTTGGATTTTGCATCTGATTCGGTGGATACTCCTTCAGCTTCATTCATTTCCTTGATAGCATCACTCATCGGTTTAACCAAAGTGTATTCCACTGAACGCTGTGCAGCCGCACCGCCTGCCGCCTGTAAACGGAACAATGCCGTCAACACCTGAGCCATCTGACGAGCATCGGCATTCTTGAGCGAAAAGATTTGTATTTTTGCTTCTTGCGGCGAGCTTTGATCCATTCTCTTGATCATTGAATCCAGAAACTCCATGTAATCCACCGGCGCGGAAACGACCAGCGAATTGGAACGTGGATCCGGTGTGATCAGAATGCCTTCTTTTAACGCGGAAGAAACCAAATTTTCGCCATCAGGAGTCTGTGTGATAAACTGCAGCAGTGATTGTCTGGCCGTGCTGGTTTCCGTCAGATTACGGGGATTGGTATTCAGCACAGAATTCAAAATCGTGGAAAGCTCCGCTGCTCTCGCAAAAGTGAGAGGGAAAATGCGGATCTCATTGATACGAGCGACCTGCTCGGTATCCAGCTTCTGAATCAGTTCCTCCAGGCGCTTGATATCGCTTTCACCAGCGGAAACGATGATCGCGTTGATCCGTTCATCTGCGCTGACAGTCGGCCCCGCAGCACCGCCAAATCCGAATCCACCCTGCTGTCCACGCAACAGAGCCTGCACCGTTGTCGCCACACGGCGAGCATCAGCATGAGCCATCGGGAAAACGTGGACTTTCAAAGCATCACTTTCCGGTTTATCTAATTTAGCAATGAGAGACTGCACCATCTCTTCATCATCCGGACTGGTGCCTATAATCAGAGCATTTGCCCAGGCATCCGCTACAATCGTAATTGGGTCAGCCGGAGTTCCTCTGGCTCTGGCCGGACGGTTTTGGAACAAACGCTGCAAAGTCATTTGCATCTTGGAAGCCGTAGCATTGGTCAGCGGATAGATATTGAAATTCATACGACTGTTCGCGTCTTTCACATCCAACTCGACCAGCATTTTTTCCAAAAGCTCCGCGTCTTCCTTGCCAGCGGTCACCAAAAGGACATTCGAACGTTCATCCGCGGCAATCGTCACAGGCATGGCACGTTCCCTGACACCGGCACGAGTTTCCGCCGCGCTCTTGGATTGGAAGAATGAATTCAGTGTAGTGACCAATGTACCTACTCTCGCATGTTTGAGAGGATATGTCTTTACATCAATGAGAGCCTGATTTTCCGGTGTATCTACCTCAGATACCAGTTCTTTAGCCAATGCCATATTTTCAGGACTGGCTGAAATAATCAGCGAGTTCGATGGGATATCCGGAATCACAGAGAAAGCTTCTCTGCCACCGCCCCGTCTCCCCATTGAAGAGGAGCCCGGACGATAGACACCCTGCTGCACCAGTGTGCGAAGCATCGTCGCGACCCGCTGCACATCGGCATGATTCAGATGAAGTGTCTCTATCATACCAGCCGCTGTCGGTTCCTGATCCAATTTAGAGACCAGATCCCGGACGACTTGCAGATTCTCTTTGCTTGCGGTAACGATCAAAGAATTGCTCAGGATATCCGCGTCCACACTCACTCGATCCTGAGGATCAGGCTGCACACCAGCCTGAGAAAGAGCCTGCAGTCTGGCCGCGAACACATTGCGGATGGTCGCCGCCAAACGTGTAGAGTCATTCTGTGTCAGCACAAGCACTTCCGGCTCTAAATTGGGATTATCCAACGGTTGGTCTAACTTTTTCAGCAATTCATCAACCAAGCGATTGTCCTCATCGCTTGCAGCTACTAGCAAACTGTTACTGCGCGCATCCGGCATGATCACCGCGCGATTTCGGGCTCCGCCGGTCATCGCACGACGCTGGAAAAGTGTTGTCAGTGTCGTTCCTAAACGCTGTGCTGTAGCGTGCTCCAGCGGAATCATTCGGATATTGTTCATCAGCGCAGACTCCGCGGAATCCAGTTCTCTGGCCAAATCTTCCATCAACTGCATATTTGCGTTAGAACCGCCCAAGATCAAACTGTTACTGCGAGTATCTGCCATAACGACCGAGCGGATCTCTTCCGTCTGACCGCGGCGCACCCGCTCATTCATCAGACGCTGCAAGGAAGCAACCAGCACAGACGCTTCCGCATTCTTCAAATTGACGATCCGAACTCCGTTCATATCGGCCGGCAGCTCGCGGTCCAATTGATGAACGAGTTCATCCAGAGCTTCTATATTCACCTTGGGCACCGCGACGATCACCCGGTTGATGCCGGCAGAAGTAGTATCATTGATAACACGAATGGGTTGATTCAGATCCAGAGAAACATCCTCACCCGTTTCTTTCTTCAGTTTCAAACGCTGTACCGGAGACTGCTGCATCCCGATACCGGGACGGAATGTGCCGGCATTGGCATTGAACATATTCTGCAAAAGAACACCCATCTGCGCACCGGAGACATATTTGAGCGGATAGACCTTCACATCCATTTCCGCTGTATCCGTTTCAACATCTAACTGAGCAATAATCTGCTCGATCCGCTTCATCATGGTATCGCGGGCGATCACACAAATCGATCGTGTACGCATATCAGCCGTAGCCGCTACCACATCCCCCGGACGAACCGTTTGAAGTTGAGTCACAGCCTGATTCACAATACGAAGGAGCTGATTCGGGTTAGCATTTTTCACCTCGATCACCTTGCACTCCAAAAGGGAATCAAGACCTTCTTCATCCAGCTGCTTGATCAAAGACTCTATGACAAAGAAGTCCGCCTGACTTGTCCGTATCAAAAGACTGTGTGTGCGTGTCTCTGGCACGATGATTGCACGAGGCACAGGAGGAAGCCCCCCGGGCTGTCCGCCTTCGGGAGGACGCTGCTGTGCTCCAGGCGGTTGCCCCTGTTGCTGTTGTCCTGCACCGTTTTGCTGATTTCTTCGTCTCTCTGCCTGCGCATTGGTGCCATTGGCTGACGGATTTCTGAAAAGTTCAGTCAGTGTTCTGGCTAGCAAAACCGGATCCGCCTCTTTCAGCTTAAACATCCTGATCTCGGAATCGCCTTTATTAAATGAACCTTGCAGTTGTGAAATCAAAGAACGGATCCTGTCCACCTCAAAACTAGGTCCCGACACAAGAAGCGTATTTGCTTTAGTATCAACGGCCAATGTGATCTTCAAATCTTCCGGCCGAACTTCCGCCTCAGCTGCTTTCTGCGCGTCTCTTTCTTCCTGTGTCTGTACTTTAAAGCCGTTTTTACCAACATTGGAATCATGCGATCGAGGCGGCAGTTTATCCACGATTTCCAGCTCAGACGATGAAACCTGCGGATATATGTTGAGCAGTATTTCGGCTATTTGATCGACCGGCATTGTTGTGATAGGAATCAGGCGCACGATCTCTGTCAGATCACGTGCAACATTATCCATCTTTTCGATCATGGACTCGATTTCTTCAAAGTCTTTCTCTCTTGCGACAACGGTCAACGTGTTCGAGAGTAAATCGGATTCAAAAATAGCTTCTTCCGGTCTGTTCTTGTCATTAAATAGCTCATCCAAACGCAGTTCCACATCCAATGCATCCGCGTTGACCAGCGTATAAAAACGGACTTCTCTGTCCGGTTTTTCCGGCTTCTGATCTATCGCCTTGAGGATATTCTCCAGCAGTGCCAAGCGGCTGGGTGAACCCATCACAATAAGACTGTTGTTTTTCTCATCGGACGTGATAGACAAAGCCTCACGATTGTTTCTGCCTCCACCCCATCCGTAACGGCGCATCCCCGCACCATCCATGAGAGTATTTACAGTACGCACTGCTTGGCTCACATAAATATTCTCCAGCTTGTACGTTCGCATCTCTAACTGACGCTCTGGAAGTTCAGCCTCCAGAGTCTTCATGATGTTCTCAATGAGATCCATCTGCTTCTCGCTGGAAGCCACGATCAAACGGCCGGAATAATCATCCGGGAGAATCAACGCATCCGCCGGACCGGCATCCGTCAATCCTTTGACCTGATCCCGGTAAAGCTGCTGGACTCGCTGTGAGTAGCTCCACACATCCCATGTTTTTACATCAAACATCTTCAGTTGTCGCGCATCTCTCACTTCGGGAACATCCAGTTCCTCAATGAGCTTGGAAACACGCTCAACTTCACCCGTATTACCGGATATGACAACTTTATTGTTCTGATCATCCGGAATTATCCTTGTCGCGATAGAGGTACGAGAAGCCTTGCTAAGAACAACAGAATTTAGCACGGCCGCCAGCTGACTGGGGCGAACAGATTTGACAATGAATGTCTTAACAGCGGGTTCTGCGGCTTCACTTTTCTCTTTGAAAGTCTTAACGATCTCATCCAGCATCTCTTTCTGGGATTCGCGTATGCCCACGATCAGTTTTCCGCTGTAGTCATCGCCGAAAATATAGGCATCCGCCACACCGGCTCCGCCTTTATCCTTCATCTGATCTTGATAAAGGGCTCGGACGTTATTAGCAAAAAGCGTCATATTAGCATGCTGGATCTCATACGTGCAGAGGATACGCTGCATACCGTCAGACATACTGTCAAACTCTTTAATCAGCTGCTCCGCGTACTCGATATCCTCGGCCAGTCCAAAAACGTAGATACCTCCCGTCTTTGTTTCGGGTGCGATCCACGGCGCATAGCCGGGACGCTGTGCACGGCGGCTGCGGACGACATATCCCAGGGCATTGGCGATTTCCACATTATTGCCATGCTTCAACTTCAGCAGATGCAGCTGCATATCCGGCAAAGCAGATTTATCTTCCATCGAATTGATGATATTGTCTATCAATTCCAACTGTTCTTTGGAGGCAGCAACCATCATCCTGCCATTCTCGTTATCCGGAAGAAAAACCGCATCAGCCACACCCACATCCGGCTTGGCTTTGATTTGATCCATATACAAAGTACGGATCCGGTTCATCTGCTCATTGACATTGCGGGACGTGATCCGATAAGTTTTCATCTCACGTTCCTGCTGCAATTCCGTAGTGTCCAACTTTTCGATGATCATCTGGACTTGTTCTAGATCCGAGTTCTTACCATAGAATATAATGGCATTCCGGTTTACGTCCATTGTAACCAGAGGTCTTACACCACGGCTTCTGGGACCTTCCCGGTTATAAGTAACATGCTGTACAACCGGATATATATTGCGGACATCTGCCTGTTTCAAACGAAAAATACGAAGTGAACTTTCGATCGTCCTTTCCTGATCCAAAGTTTCCACGATCTTTTCGATCATGGGCATTTGGCTCTGATCGGCTGAGACGAATAAGCGGCCGGTATAATCGGGTATAAACTGCGCGTCTATGCCGCCTTTGCCTTTAGAGGATTTGACCTGATCCGTGTAAAGACGTCGAACATTTTCACTAAAATCCCAAACATCATAAACCTTCGTATTGAAAACACGGATCTCACGATTAGAACCGGCACCCACCGCATCAAAATCATTGATCAATTTTTCCGCCGTTTCCAAATCTTCCGGCGAAGCATAAACATAAATCTTGTGATTGCTCCAATCTTCATCGATCCAGGGACGCTCCCGAAATCTGCCCCTTTGCTGATTGAGAGCCATCCGCAAAAGACCGCTCACCATCCCAAGATCACCGTCTTTGATCTTGAACTGCCGAAACTCTTTATCCGCTTTAGCCACTGTACCGTGCAGAAGAGTAAACAGATCCTCGATCACCTTCATCTGAGATTCTGAAGCCGAAATCGTCAGCTTTGAATCCTCATAAGACGGCAGAAAAACAGCGTTTACCGAACCTAATTCCGGATTCGATTTGAGATGCTCTCTGTAAAGAGTCATCAAATTTGTATTTAGTTCTCTAAATGCAGAATATTCCCTCGTTCTGACATTGAATACTTTGACGATACGAGGTTCCCTCTCCTGATCCACATCCAGCGTTTCGATCAGTGTAGCCGCCTGTTGAATATCACTTGCCGAGCCACAAACAACCAGGCTATTGCTGTGGCCATCTACAAAAACCGAAGGTTGCGGTCCTCCTCTTCGCTTGCCTTTATATGTGTTTAAATAGTTTCTGATAACACTGGCAAATTCATAAGGGTTACTGTCAGTCCCTAATGTATGACTGTGCAGGGGAAAAACTTTCACTCCCGTACTGCCGCCGGTTTGAAGATCCAATTCGTCAATGATCTTTTTGATTCTTTCCTGTTCTTCATCAGTACCACATACGATCACACGGCCTGTATAAGGTTCAGGGATGATGCGCGGAGCATCCGCCCTTTGCTGCATCTGTCTGCGGCGTTCCTGAATGCTCTTGCCAGCCCATTCACTGCGGTTTTGCTCCATCAACAGCTGCATGGCCAGATTACTGATATGCTGGGGATCCCCCTGCACATCAATAAAGCGGATCTGTCTACCGGTTACTGAAGAGGATTCAACATCCAAATCTTTAATAACTTCACGGACAGCCTTTAAAACGCCAGCTTTACCGTTTAAAACCAAACTGTTGCTGCGTTCATCCGTCAGTACACGCAAACCGGAACGGCGGTCATTAAAGGTTGTCTGGATCAGATTTCCCAATTCAGCCGCTACCGCATATTCCAACCGCACAACACAGGTCTCATTCTTTTCCAGATTGGCCTGATCTTCGCCATTTTCCAACTGCTCGTTTGTACCGGTCTCATAGGCATCCACTTTATCAATGGCTGCTTGGATCTCGCCCATTAGTTTCTGATTGGCACTCATCACCACCAGACGTTCCAGCTTGGGATCTACGATCAATTTAGCCTTCTGAGGATCATTTTCCCCCTGTGCCGCGATGCCGTTCACCATCTGGCGAACCATCGTTGCCAACTCTTCAGGAGTCATCCGGCGCGGATAAAAAATCTTGGTGTCCATTTCCAGCTGAGGACGCTCACCTGCGGTATCCAGTTTCTTGACCGCCTTGTCGATAATGGCTAGCTGTTCAGGATCGCCGCTGATCACCAACAACCGGTTCAGCTTGGTATCCACGATCAAACGGGCACGATTGGATGCTTTCTCTCCCGGAGCAGCGATACCGCTTACAGCTTGATTTAGGAAGTCAGATAACTCTTTCGGTGTAACATACTGCGGATAATATACACGCAGTTCGGACTTACCAATAGTATTCTCGTTCTCTGTCCAATCCTTATCATCAGTGCCGGCAGTGTCAATCGTATCAACCGCGGACTGTATTTCTGACAGCAGTTTCTGATTGGCGCTCATCACTACCAGTCGATTCAGCTTGGGATCCACGATCATCTTGGCTTTCTGAGGATCATTTTCGCCCTGCGCCGCAACGCCATTGACCATCTGACGCACCATGGTTGCGAGCTCATCCGGGCTCATTTGACGTGGATAAAAAATCTTTGTATCGGTCACGATTTCCGGACGCTCGCCATCTGTATCCAATTTTTGAACAACTTTATCAATAATAGCCAACTGCTCCGGATCGCCACTGATGACCAAAAGTCGTCCCTGTTTTTCATCTACGACCAGGCGCGCCTTGTTGGATATCCTTTCATCGGGTGCCGCGATACCGCTGACAGACTGTCTGATAAAACCTGCTAACTCCATCGGCTTGGTAAACTTGGGATAGTAGATGCGCATATCAGAGCTTCCGGCGGCATCATTGCCAAGCGAAGACGAATCCACCTTCTCAATGACTTTCTGGATCGTTTCCATCTGTCCCGCAACCGGTGTTGTAACGATCAGGCGGTTCAGACGCGTATCCACAACCAGACGAGCCTTGGTTGCCGCCGATGCAGGTGGTTCCCCCGGATTGGCCACACCCGTCACCGTCTGACGGATCATTGTCGCCAATTCAGCCGCGCTCATCTCTACGGGATAGAAAATCCTCACATCCGTGGGGGCAACTCCTTCTTTGCTCTCAAAGCGGTTGATCAGCTGTTCAGCCAGATCCACACGCTCTGTCGGACCAAAGACGACCATTGTTCTCGAAGCTTCATCCCATACCGCGGTCACATAATCTTCCGGGCTGGGCGGCAGCGGCATATAGCTATTCTTCTCCTGATTGTAACGGCTTCTCACCGGTGCCGTCGCAATACCAAAAGTGCGGTTGATCAAATCGGTCAGCACCGGACCGGATGCGCTGACGATATTGAATGTCCGCATCTGGCGTGCCGCCTGCGGTGCAACATCTGCCAGTGTCAGCAGTTTCTCTATTCGTTCGATATTCTCAACACGATCCGTGATCAGGATTCCCTTGCCTCTGCCCATAGGGAAGATAGATCCCGCATTGGAAAGCATTGTTGTCGTAGACTGCGCAATCTCATTTGGATCCAGATTCTTGAAATTAAGAGCGACCGTCACGATCTCACCCGGGCGGACATCACCTTTTTCCTCCAGGTTTCTAAGGATCTTGAGCGGGGTCTGCTTCAGCTTAGACAACGGCAGCAACCGCAGATACCTATCCTGCTCCACCAAAGTCGCATCTTTCATACTCAGGATCAGATTCAGAGTATCCAGCGCTTCCTGATAGTCATACGGTTCCGGATCTGAATATCTTAAAGTTCCCTCCAGATCGATATCCACTAACAGGGGCTTTCCTGCCATCTGGGCAAATCGTTCCACTACCGTTTTATAGGGTACACCATCAAATTGGAACCGGATATTTTTCGTATCCGGTTTGGTATCCGCGTTTGCGGAAGGTGGAGCCACAACGGAAACATTTGTTGCCACATTAGCCGTACCAGAAGCGTTTTGCGCTTTCGCGTAAAACAAACTGGCCACCATGCAGCTTAACAATGTCGAAAGTCTGAGTGCGCGTCTAATTGTCATTATCTTTTATAAATTCTTCTTTAGGTTTGAGATTTGAAGGCAGATCTTCCACCTTCATTTGATGCAATTGTGCCAAGGTCGATCCAGGCTCTACAGCCCAATATCCCTCGGCGTTTTGTAAAATAACTCGACTATCCGAATACAGGATAGAATTGGGTATCGGCATTCTCCGATAATCCACTCCTAACAGGGCCCAACCTTCGATCTTATCCCCCGGAGTATAGAGATGAACGGAATTGTTCTCTGTATTCATCAGATGTATCTCCACTTTCCCTGCCCATTCCGAAAGTGAAACCACTTTCCATATCTCTGGTTTGAATGTAGGCTGATTATTGGTAGCCTGCTCTTGATTCGCAGGCGAAGGCTCCTGAGGTTTGACTTCCGGAGGACGTTTCACATAAGGCCGGAATATATCCCTTGCCACGATTCCCTGGTACAGCTGGCGTTCAGGTGTTGTTAAATCAGCAACCACAATGTTAGTAACTCCGTTCTTCTTTACAGCATCCGGAACCGGATCCAGCACGATCGTCAAATAACGGAACGCGACCTTGACCCAGCCGGGCTGATTCACAGGCGTAAACTTTATCCCATCCAGCTTGTGAAAAGCCTGAGAATTTTCCAGCAGATAGAGTAGATCAATGATCTTCTCTAAAGATCCTTCCCCTTGAACAGTCCAGCCAATCTCTTTCGCACCGCCTTTGCCCACTCGATTCGGTCCCACAGGCGACCTTGTAAAGGCACGGGGATTCAATTCTACCTTCTGGATAACTTCATTCAGAAATTCCCCCATCTCCCC
>JAEEGF010669055.1_pt1 | contig 20976 bp, 16 predicted proteins | sample 9134171 | NCBI WGS metagenome assembly JAEEGF01 (sample SAMN16246542, study PRJNA631951) | gut metagenome | biome: gut microbiome; feature: rumen; material: AP-attached | host: Bos | place: Iran: Karaj | collected 2018-10 | reverse complement strand
AGTTGCGCTGTCGAAGGATCCGAGCGTCGATGAACTCTCGGCCGCGCTAGGTTTGACTTTTATATTAGATAAAATGGGCAAGTATGCAACCGCAATTTTCTCGGGTGCTGTGCCAAATGCCATTGAATTCTTGGAACCAGAAAAGACCTTTGAAACTAACACTAATAGCCTGCAAGATTTTATTATCGCCCTCGATAAAGAGAAGGCTGACCACCTTCGCTATAAGATTGATGGCGACTATGTTAAAGTTTACATTACGCCATACAAGACCACTATTGAGGAAAGCGACATTGAGTTCAGTCATGGCGACTATAACGTTGACCTTGTCGTGGCGCTCAACGTTCCTGGTGCTGCCGACCTCGACTCTGCTTTGAGCGAATACGGTCGCATCATGCACGATGCGAGCTCCATCAATATTCATGCTGACGTAGCTGGCAATTTCGCCGATCTCGAATGGGGCAATCCGAATGCTTCGTCTGTCTCTGAAATGATTTATCAGCTTTCCGAAAAACTCCGCGAGGAAGAAGGCCAAAAACTTGTTGATAAGCCGATTGCTACTGCTCTTATGGCCGGTATCGTTGCCGCAACCAACCGTTTTTCGAACGAGCACACCAAGCCGGAGACTTTGAATGTTGCCAGTAAGCTTATGATTGCTGGCGCCGATCAGCAATTAATCTCCTCCAGCATCCCGGTAGATATTCTCACGGGCGACGTTGTTGATGCTAACGAAGATGCAAAAGCTTCTGAACCAAAGCACGAAAAGAAGAAAGAAAACAAAGAAACTACCGAAAAAGTTAATGAGTTGGAGGCGCTAGAAAACGCCCCGTCCGATAATCAGGAATCTCCTTCGGAAGATAAGGCTCCAGAAGAGACTACTCCAGCTTCAGCGCCAGCACCAAAGAAAGAGAAAAAGCCGGACCCAACCTCATTTGAGATTCACCATGGTGCAGTCGATTTCGAATTAGACGAGAATGGCGAGGAGAAGATAATTGATGCCGAGGAGCCTGCCTCTGACGATGCAGCTGCTCCAGAAGAAGCTGCTCCAGAGCCAGCTCCGGCCGATAATCCTACTCCAGAAGCTCCGATTATTCCCGTCTTACCAGCAGACGGTACGCCGGCCAATCTAGCCCCAATTAATCTTCCGCCAGCCAATGCATCAGAAGCTACCACGCCAGCTCCAATCCAAATCCCGCAAGCTCCGACTGCGCCAACTCCAGAATCAGTAATCGTTGCACCAGAAGTATCTCCAGAAGAAGCAGCTCGCGAAACGCATGTAGCAGAGCCACTGAACGAAACAGACCTGAATCCGGAAGACCACGCAGCGGAGAATGCTATAGATGCTGCGCTCCAGAAGGCAGCTGAGGCGGCCCGTCAACAGGCCGAAGCTACTGCGCAGTTGAATCAGATGGTTGCCGCTAATACTCCAGCACAAAATCCTGTTATGACCGAGCTTGCCGCTACTGGCATTAAGAATATTACACCTCCTGGCCAAGCCGCCCAAGCGCCGGCCTTGCCAAAAGATTATTCTGCCATGATGAATGAGGCGCTTGCCGAGCCGCTCGTTGCTGAACCTGTACAATCTCCAATCGAATCGGCGCCAGTAATGGCTCCACAAATGCCAATGCAGCAGCCTGTACAGCAGATGCCGATGCAGCAACCAATACAGCAAGCTGCCGTCCCTCAGATGCCAATGCAGCAGCCCGTGCAACAGATGCCAATGCAGCAGCCTGTACAGCAAATGCCACAGATGGCGGCACCAGCCGAATATGCCGCACAATTGCCGATGCCGGATCCGAACGGAATTCTGCCACCACCGCCAGCTCCATTTGCTCCAGAAGCTTCATTGCCAGTTGCTAGCCCAGCTGAGTTGCCGACTGCTCAAGCCTATGCTGAACAGATTCAGGCTACTAACCCAATGGTCCAGACTGTACCTACTATGCCAGCAACCGCTCCGGCTATGCCAGCGCCGGTACTGCCAGTAGAAGCCCCAGTGACGCCAATCGCACCAGCCGTTCCGGAAGAAGAGCCAACTCTTAGTAATGGTTTGATGACCGGTCAGAGTGCTAGCCCGGCAGTACAGGGCGTGAATCCAGTAATGCAAGATCAGATTTATCCATCAGACCCAAGTGCGTTCCGTATCCCTGGTATGTAGCTAAAAATCCCGCATATCGCGGGATTTTTGATGCTTTAAGCGAAATGCGTATGTTTTACGCGCCACTTCTTCAGTGAAATACCAATCCAGAAGCTATAAATTCCTAAAGTAATAATCGTCAAAAGAAGCCATTTAATCCAGTTTCCAAATAATTGAGTAGCTTTTCCGTCAAACACTAGCCTTTTTCCGTTGATAACGGTGTGTTTAGCCTCCCAGCCGTAGATCATGCAGCATGCCCACGGGAAACAGATACCCAGCGTTAAAGTGGTTATAATGCCGCCTAATAATCTCCAGCCTATTAGCTGCAATAAGCCTCCGTCGAAATATGACTCGTTTTCCTTACTCATTATTTGCCTCCTTCTAGCTCAATTATACAAAAAAGAAGCCAGCGGCTCCTATAAAAATGGTCGGGGTTAGCAGGCTCGAACTGCTGACCTCGCGCTCCCAAAGCGCGCGCGCTACCAACTGCGCCAAACCCCGGCTAGCTATAACTATACCACAAAATATGCTAAAATTAAAGCATGAAAAACTACTTGCAACGACGCAAGCGTATCTTTTGTTTGGTTGCGCCTGCTCTGATTGGCTTGTTGTATATAATCTTATGTTTTATAAATATTCGCCAGTCTATTTGGTTTGATGAATCCTACAGTTCTTATATTACGCGCTTCGATTATCCGACAATGCTCAGATTCACCGCTGCCGATGTGCATCCGCCACTTTATTACATAGTTTTAAAGACTTGGGCGCACTTTTTTGGACACACGGATTTTGCAATGCGAATTTTGTCGGCATTTTTAGGTGCCGCTGCGATAGTTTTTGTATTCTTATGGCTAAAATATAAGCATGGCGCTTCGGCCGCCATACTTGGCTCTCTAATGGTAGCAATTTCACCGGTTTTTGTACGTTATGGCCAGGAGATGCGCATGTACACCATGGTTGCCTTGATTGTTTTTGCGGCAACCTACGTCTTGCAGTTAGCAATTGATAATGGCGCCAAAAAATGGTGGATAATATACGCTATCTTGCTTGCGGCTGGAATGTATACGCACTATTTTGCGGCATTCGCATGGATTGCGCACTTAGTGTATCTCATAAAAATTAATGGCAAAAAAATATTTCAGAAAAAGATTATTTTCACTTATATTGCGGCCGTTGTTGTATATCTGCCATGGATACCAAGCTTTATCGCACAGGCTACCACGGTCCAAAACGGATTTTGGATTAGTAAGGCTAATGCGACCAGTTTTATGGATTATTGGACGGAGGTATTCCTATACGATAAGGCGGCCAATATTCAAAACTGGCTCCTAGTATTGTTTATTGCCACAGTATTTACGGTTGTCTATCTCGCAATCCGCTATCGCAAAAAGTTAGCCATGATTTTTTGTCTAGCCTTTGTCCCGCTTATTGTCCTTATTTTGCTATCCATGCCACCGCTAGAATCAATGTTCATTTCACGCTACATTGTTTATGCTATGGTCGCGATTTCAATTCTGGAAGCTTTACTAGTCGTATTATTTGCTCGCGAGAAAATGGCTCAGAAAATCAAAAAAGGAACGCCATTTTATAAATACCCCACCGTACATATAGCAATTGTCGTCGCGCTTATTATCAGTTGTAGTATTTGTGGACTCAAATCCGTGTACGACTATGGTAACTATAATTTTGTTACGGACGTAAAGCCAACCGCAAAGGAGGCTTTCGATAATCTCGTCGCACTAGATAATGGCGAGAACCTATCCATTATTTCTGAAGACCCATGGCTCTATTATGACTTAGCCGCGTACACGAGTGACCAGCACAACGTTTTCTTTATCGATGAGCAAACTAGCTACGAGTACGGATCATTGCTCCCGCTTAAAGAAAGTTATTTCGGCAAAATCAACGACTTAGATAGATTCCTAGAAAAGCGTGATGCAGTTTGGTATATAGGCAAATATTCCAAGGATCAGCCACTTACTTTCCCGCGTGAAGGTTGGCGCGTTACGACCGAAGCATCCTGGCGTTTCGACGAGCGTGGCGACCGTTACGAAATCTTGAAATTGGAACGCGACTAGGGGTATAATTACGCTTAGTCGGGGCGTGGCGCAGTTGGTAGCGCGCGCGGTTCGGGACTGCGAGGTCGCCTGTTCGAGTCAGGTCGCCCCGACCAGATACATTATAGGTAGAGCAGAAATGCTCTATTTTTGCTAAAATGAAAGTAGTATGACGGATCGCAAAATCGTAGAGAGCATCTGTATGGGGAAGATGAACGATACGGAAACCCGTAAATTCTTTCAATCTGCCCTAGACAATACTCGCAAAAAGAGCCTCGCCGATGTCTTTCCAGCGGCTTGCTATGTGGCATCAAAAACCAATAATTATGATTGTTTTAGTCTCGCGCAAGAAATCATGAACCAGGTCTGGATTCGTCTTTCGCCATGGTTTAGCTATTGGCGTTTCGAGCATGTTGTCTACAACATTTATTGGCCACGCATTTGTAGTATCCGCAAAATTAAAATTCGCACAGCCGAACCAGACGATGACGTCTTTTTCTGGGATTCTTTAAATTGGATTCGAAGTATTCGCAATATCAAGCGTTACAATCATGACTTGTATCGCTATTTCGAAAGCCTTTCACGCCTCGATGATGCGGCGCTGAGGGAGGTGCCACTAGAACTAAAAGGCCGCGCACTCGAGATGAAAAATAAAAAAGCTACGCCAGAAGAACGCTTACGCAGCACGCTTGCCAGTAGCCAGATTCAGGACGCCGTATCGGAGTTTGCTTATGTCACGAATAACACTGAAGAGGCCCGCATCCTACTTGATTCGATTATCCAGAAAGATGGTCTTATCGAGCTCGATGATGGCGTAATTTGTATTAATAAGCTTCTGCGCCGTAATCGCAATAAACGCGTGCGCAGGTATGTATTAACGCGCATCCAGAACGAGAAATTTTTCTTTGCCGAGCGTGATTTGGCGGATTTTTATACTTCCGCCGCGATCGGCATCATGACCGATTATGAATTGCGAATCCTGAAAGAATTAGCGCCAGGCCTCAAGGATAATTACCCAAATATCAGTGAAACTCTTAAGCTTGCACGCGATAATCTCGCAGCAGAGAAGTTCCAAACTGAAGCGATTCGTAACAGCGAAATCGTGAAAGAAACCATTAAAAAATACAGTTATCAGTACCATCCAGTTTATGATATGGATCGTTTTCACAAGATGGACGAAATATATTACGAGACCGCCGTCAAGGAGCTTCGTGCTGGCCAAAAACGCAGCCATTATATGTGGTATTTATTCCCGCAACTGAAAGGGCTAGGGAAGAGCCTTAACTCCGAATACTATGGCGTCGAAGACTTAGATGAAGCTAAGCAATACTTTGCCGATCCAGTTTTACGCGAGCACCTACTAAACTTATCGCAGATTATTCTTGATTCTGATGTTCAAAATATTCAAAAATATTTACCGGACCCAGATTATCTTAAACTCCACTCTTGCATGACGCTTTTCCGCCTCGTTTCGCCACATCATACGGTATTTAATAAGGTGCTCAACAAGTACTTCAATGGCGAACCAGACCGCGCCACACTTTACCTTCTTTCCAAAATCGATTAATCATGGTATAATATAAAAACTATTACATCAGTGTGTACGTACTTTTTGATTTGATGGGAAGATTCTAAAAGGAGGTGGTTGTATGAACCTACCCAACAAACTCACCATGATGAGAGTCCTGCTAATCCCGGTGTTCGTAGTCGCATTGCTTGTGCCAATAGGCGTCAGCTGGCAAAAATGGATCGCCTTGGCGATTTTTATCGTAGCCAGTCTGACCGACCTTGCGGATGGGAAGATTGCACGTAAGTACAACCTCGTGACCAATTTTGGTAAATTCATGGACCCGCTTGCAGACAAACTGTTAGTCTGCGCGGCACTCGTCTGCCTTGTTAGCCTCGAGCGCATTCCGGCCTGGGTAGTGATTATCATCATCTCGCGTGAGTTCATCGTCAGTGGACTGCGTCTAATCGCAGTAGATCAAGGTGTCGTTATTGCTGCCAGCATGTGGGGCAAAGTAAAGACCGTTTTCCAGATGACTATGATTATCCTTATGCTCGCAGATATTGCGCAGCTTGCGCTTATCACGGCCATAGTCATGTGGATTGCGCTCGTTTTAACCGTTGTCTCACTTGCCGATTACATCACCAAGAACATCCATCTCATCAACGACGCAATATAAAAAAATCCCCGGTTTATCCGGGGATAATTGCTTGCCACCAGGCAAAACCCGCCAAGTGACAAACGATGAAACCGATCACGCAAATGATGTAGACCAAATGACAGATCCATACGGCTGCCGATGCCAGGTCTTTCGAACGCTTCACGCGCTCATCTTCTTCCAATGTTACCAAATCATTGACTTCCTCTACGGCCGTGTTCATAGTCTCGGTAATAAACAGCCAAACCAAGAACAGTGCCATGATGATATATTCCAAAGGAATGAAGTGAAAGATCAAGCCAATCGCCACTCCGGCGCCAAGCTCAATCGGCGCGAGCTGCCTTACGGTGCTGGATTCCTTGAACATGATCTTCAGTCCGTTGTTCGAATCAGAGATGTTGCGGTAAATCTGATAGAAGACATTCTTCTTATCTGGTTTCTTGAATCTCAAGGTACTCACCCCCACTAGGAAAAATTAGCAGCTAAAAAGCCACCATATATAATTATAGCACAAACGCTTCAAAAAGTCAATGGAATGCTAAGGTCGCCAACCCCTTGAAATAGTGCTATACTAAGATATAGTCGCATGAGTTTTATGTGCAAGATTTAGATTATTATTTAGGAGTGTAAATGCCAGAATACAAAAATACTGCCGGTAAGAAAAAACCACAAAAAAGTAACAATATCACCAATGCTATTCGCGTCCTGTTCTTCTGGGTTATTGTTGCTGTTTTCGTTGTTGCTGTTTTCGGCGGTTTTAATCTTAACAACAACAAAGTAGCCGAGGAAGAGAAAACCATTACAGAAGTGTTGACGCTCGTTAACGAAGGTTCCATTGAAAAGATTATCGTTAAGGGCGACGAGCTTCATGTCGTTCCAAAAGAGAACGCCGACATGAATCCGATCGTTTCACGCAAGGAATCCGGCAGCTCACTTCAGGAGCAGGGTTTCGCCGAAGCCGTAAAAGAGGGCAAGGTTAATATTGAGGTTCAAGAAAATGTCGATATGCTTGGCATTATTCTCGATGCTGCTCTGATTGTCGTGCCAGTCGTCCTTCTTGGCGCATTCCTCATTTATATGGTTCGCCAAGCTCAAAACATGAACAACCAAAATATCGGTTTTGGCAAAGCCAAAGCGCGTCTTTATGGCAACGAAAAGAAAAAAGTACTCTTCTCGGATGTTGCTGGTAACGAATCTGCCAAGCAGGACCTTGCCGAGGTGGTAGATTTTCTCAAAAATCCAAAGAAATATGAGCGCCTTGGCGCCAAGATTCCGCGCGGCGTTCTCCTTGCCGGCGAACCTGGTACAGGTAAGACTCTCATGGCGCGTGCCGTAGCTGGCGAAGCCGGTGTGCCATTCTTCTCGATTTCCGGTTCCGAATTCGCCGAGATGTTCGTTGGTGTCGGTGCTTCTCGTGTTCGCGATCTCTTTGGTAAGGCAAAGAAAAACGCCCCAAGCATCATCTTTATTGATGAGATTGACGCCGTAGCTCACAAGCGCGATGCGCGTGGTGGCGCCGGCCGTGAAGACGAGCAGACGCTCAACCAGATTCTCGTCGAGATGGATGGCTTCGATAATGATACTGGCGTCATTGTAATGGCGGCCACTAACCGTGTCGATATGCTTGATAAGGCTTTGCTCCGTCCTGGTCGCTTCGATCGCCACGTCAATGTCGCTTTGCCTGAGCGTAAAGATCGTGTCGATATCCTTAACGTTCATTTCAAGAATAAACCAGTCGCAGACGACGTAAATCTTGATGCGCTTGCCGCTAAAACTGCTGGTTCCAGCGGTGCAGATTTGGCAAACATCGCCAACGAAGCTGCCATTACTGCTGCTCGCGAAAACCACAAAGTTATCACTAACGCAGATGTGACAGAAGCCTTCGAGCGTGTTGCTATTGGTCCAGAACGCAAGTCTAAGGTCATGAACGACCAAGAGCGCAAGATTACTGCTTATCATGAGGCTGGTCACGCTATCGTCGGCCATGTTTTGCCAGATTCTGACCCTGTTCATAAAGTTACAATTATCCCACGCGGTCACGCTGGTGGCGTTACTTGGTTCCTTCCGCCAGAAGATCGCAGCTACAAGAATATCTACGAACTCAAAGACGTCCTTGCGCGTGCTATGGGTGGTCGTGTCGCTGAGCGCATGATTTTCGGTGAAGATGGCATCACTACCGGTGCTAGCTCCGACTTACAGCATGTTGCTGAACTCGCTCGCGAGATGGTGGCCGAAGAGGGTATGGGCGCTAAACTTCGCGATCAGGTTTTCAATACCGAAGAAGTAAACTTCTTTGGCGATCGCGCCAAAATCTATTCCGAGAAAACTTCTGAAATCATCGATGCGGAAATCGAGGCTCTTAATAAAGAAGCTGGTGCCCGTGCCGAAGCTGTTCTTAAGGCTAATCGCAAATATCTTGACGCCCTTGCAAAAGAGTTACTCGAGAAAGAAACTCTCGAAGAGACTGAAGTTGCTGAAATCCTTAAGGGCACTACGCTTCCAACTGCTGCAAAATTACACGATTAAGGAGTAAAAATGGCTCGTCCAAAAAACCGCGAACAAATCGAATTTGAAAATCGCAAACATCTTTTCAAGCTCGGCGGTTTGGTATTTGGTGTATTAGTCATAATTGCCATAGTAGCTTGGATTATCGAGGCTCCAAAAACTGCCAAAGTCAACGTTCTGGTTGCGCCATTGGATGCTAAGGTCACAATTGGCGGCAAGTCATTTAAGAATGGTACGTATCGTATCGAGCCCGGTACTTACGACGTCGAAATATCGCGCGACGATTTTGGTTCATATTCTGGTCAGATTGTTACCGAGGAAGGTAAAGTAACGCGCCTCTACATGTGTTTACAAAAAAATGAGGATAATGATGCGTATTACGAGTCGCATCAAAAAGATTATGAAGCTTGTTATACTGTCCAAGAGTATCAGTCCGAGAAAGCCGAAAAGGACACTTATACCGATCCAGTATTTAGTGTTGCGCCATACCACAACTACGATAAGGGTTTTTATGTTGACCCATATATAGCTGACGACAATAGCGTGCGTATTCGCATCACGCTCATTACCTGTAATACTGAGCGCGCTGAAGGACTCAAGCAAAACGCGCTTGAGTGGTTAGGCGGCAAGGGCATTGATACGTCTAAGTATGATTATGATTATCAAAGTTGCGCTTACGGAGATGAGTAATGGAAAAAACTGAAAAACGTAAACGCGCCTGGCTAAGGATAATTTTAAACTTGCTGATAGCATTAGCTATAATTGGATTGGTCTATTTGCGCAGTCTAATCGCTGGTAAGGAATACTTCTTTATATCTTACGCGCCTTTTTCGTCGACTGTGCGTATCGGTGATAAATATTACAAGAACAATTCCTACAATTACATTGAGCCGGGAGAATATGACCTTATTGTGGAGCATGAACATTTCGCGACGGTTATTGATCATATTACGATTCCGAATGAGTTTAATAGCGCGTACGGCGCGCTTGAATCCATCGACGACGAAGGTGACCGCATCGCGGCTGAAGCAACTAAGGATTATCAGCAGGTCGGTAAGGGTTTAGCTTCCGAATCCTCGCCGAAACTCGAATATAAAATTGAGCATTATTTACCGATTCAAAATTCGCTCTATAAAATCACGGGAAATTTAGCTCCAGAGTCCGAATACAGCGATAAGCTACTTTATAGCATCGATATCGAAGCTGGTGATGTCTATATCGATTCGGCCGTTAAAAAACTTTTCAGTTTTATAGATAAGGATCCAGCACTCTCGGCATACAATATTCGCCTATTGAACTACGAAAACCCATTTACCGAACGCGATTATGCGTCCTTTACTGACGATCCAATTGAGTACATCAAAAACACGTACGACACAACAATAGAAGAAGGCGATTATATCTTTGCCGACACTATTAAAAGCGGTCGCTATGTCGGCGTAGTTATGTGTTCAAACAAAAATACTGGCAGCTCTACAATCTATAAAACTTCGCGCGTTATTATGAAGCGCGATGGCGATAATTGGACTATTCTTAGCGAACCTTATCCAATCCTAACCAAGATGAGTTTATCAGATTTACCGACTACATTTTTAAACCGCGTAAATCTCGTAAATTGTGGAGCATGACCATCCATCTAGGTTATAATTAATAAGATGAAGCATCGATTACATTTCCGTTCAGTAGTGTCTCTAGCAAACTCGCAGCTTTCAGTGAAAACCGCCGCGATTGTTTTGGCTAGTTCAACTCTAGTGTCGGCTCTGCTCGGTATCTTCCGCGATCGCTGGCTCAACTCTATGTATTACGATACTTACCCGGCTGGCCTCGATGCCTATACGGCAGCTTTCACGGTGCCAGATTTCCTATTTTTCTTGATTACCTCTGGTGCCTTAGCAGTTACCTTTATCCCGGTCTTCAATCAGCGTCTTGTCAGTGGCAATAAAAAATCTGCCTGGGAATTGAGCTCAAGTTTGCTTAATCTCCTAGCTATTATTGCCTTAGTCTCATCAGTCCTAATGATGATTTTCGCAGATCCGCTCGTTCGCTATGTTGTAGCGCCTGGCCTCAACGAGTCGGCCATGTCTTTAGCTATTAATATGATGCGTGTAATTGCGATAAATCCATTCCTGTTCTCAATTTCGACGGTGCTGTCCAGTATGCAGCAGGCCGTGAAACGCTTTATTTTCTATGCTATTGCGCCGGCACTCTATAACATCGGCATCATCATTGGCATCCTCAGCTTTACTAACGGCATTAATATCTTTGGCTGGCAACTTTTCGAAGGCGGCATCATGGGCGTCGCTATTGGTGTGGTCTTCGGCGCATTAATGCAACTTTGCGCTAGTATTATTGGCTTGGTTGGTCTCGGTTTTGATTATGAGTTTAAGATTCATTGGAAAAATCAGGGCTTCCGTACCGTACTTAAAATGCTTCCTACTCGCTCTATTGATCAGGGCATCGATTACGTTACAGGTATCATGAATACCAATCTCGCTTCTCGCATGGGCGAGCAGTCGATTCGCGCCTTCCAGCAGGCATCATCTCTGCGTGGTATGCCAGTTAATCTAATTGGTGTTGCTATCTCTACGGCATTCTATCCAAAACTTAGCGACGAGGCAGGGAAGAATGACGAAGCCGCTTTCCGCGAAACACTCCGTTCCGCGCTTAGTACAATCGTCTGGATATCGCTCCCAGTCTCTATTATCGCTTTCTTTATCCGCGGTTACGTAGTTTTCTTTATTAAGAACGGTGGTGACGCGAAAATCGCCAGCGTACTCGGCGCGCTCGTGGTTGCTATCTTTACACAGTCTCTCTACCATATCGTAGCGCGTGGCTACTACGCCAAACAGAAACTCAAGAAGCCACTCATTGTTTCGGTTATCGCCTTTGTGGTTCAAGTCATCTTCGCGTTATTATTCAGCTTCCTCAACTTCGGCCCAGAAGGTCTCGCGCACGCTATGTCCATTAGTGCATTATTTGAGGTTATCGTCCTCTTGATTTGCGAGAATCGAGATATGAATCACGAGCTATTAAATACGAAGTTCTGGATTTCAATGGGCAAAATTCTACTTGCTTCCGTTGTCGCTGGTATTGTTTCTTATATCCTTACGAAGCTGTTACCGCTTCGCGCCACGGATATCTCCTTCCTCGCCGTATTCCCGAAGTTCTGCCTTATTGTTGGTGGCAGCGCCCTCACTTATATCTTCGTCTGTCTACTACTCGGCGTCGAGGAGGTAAAACCAGTTGTCGATAAAATCTTCGGCGCATTATTCAAAAACGTCAAATAAAAAATACCTCCGCTAGACGGAGGTATTTTTATTGGTTAATTATTTATCTTCTTTGCCGGACTTGGCTTTTTTGTCGACGGTTTTCTTTACTTCTTCGACCTTAGCCTTAACTTCTTTCTCGGCTTTCTTGGCGGTTTTTTCTACTTTTTCGCCCAAATCCGCAGCAGTCTTTTTGCCGCTTTTAAACAGCTTTTTACCGCCTTCTTTGGCATCCTTCACGGCCTTGTCGCTCGCATTCTTGATGTCTTCGCGCGTTTCTTTGCCAGACTTCGGCGCCATGACAATACCGGCGATTGCGCCCGCAGCTGCACCAAGTAATGCGCCGAGGAAGAATTTGCCAGTGCCTTTACTTTCGCTCATTTTCTCCTCCTTGGATTATTCCTTACTTTTACTTTTCTTTTCATTCTTATTGTCGGATGCTTCGAGGTAAGATTCCGCGAAGTGCTTTACGAGGCCACCGACAGTGGTCATATCGCGCACATTTCCGGCAATATCGTCAGCTTTTTCAGCGATGTCTTGACCTTGAAGTACTATCTTCTTGGCCTCTTTTGTTACGCTGATAAGTTTAACGATCAATATAATGCCCACCACTAAGAAGATGAACAGTGTCACCGACAGCATTATAACTAATATCCAAGCAGGAGTTTCCATGAACTATGCCTCCATTTTATTAAATTCTTCGTAAGCCTGGTAATAGTTCTTTGGATCACCAGTTGTGAGCCATTTACCTCTACTTTTAACGACAAACACGTCGCCAGACTTTGCAAGTTTCGTAATAGCATCGACGGTCCAGAGTTCATCATCAAGACCAGTATTTTTTGGAATCAAATGCGCAAATACTTCAGGAGTCAGCAAGTAGCGACCATAAGAAGTAAGATTAGATGGGGATAGCTCTGGCTTAGCAGGCTTTTCAACGATGTGACTAAGAGTCTGCTTCTTCTTATCTTTCATTGCAATCATGCCATACTTATTCCAAACTTCTTTTGGCATTTCCTGAGCGGCAATAATTGCTTTAGCATCTGGATGCTTCTCGTAAGCTTCAATTAGCGTTTGGACATCGCCCTGGCCAAAGATAAGGTCGTCACTATACATTGCAATAAAGGCCTCGTCGTCGTTTAGGTATGGCTTTGCAGATGCGATTGGGGAACCATTACCATATGGGAAGCTTGGGTCCTGTTCGATTACCGTAATGTCTGCCATTGATAGCACATCGCGTACGGCCGCAAAGCGATCGAGTTTACCCTGGGATTCAAGCTGCTTGTAGACCTTTTCGCATGGATTATTGAAATAATCCTCGTAAATTGGCTTACCCTCATGCGTAGCAACGATAATAATCTGTTTAATGCCGCCGGCAACACACTCCTCAACGACATATTGCATGATTGGCTTGGCGCCAAGTGGAATCATTGCTTTCGGAATAGTTTTGGTAATTGGCAAGAAACGACTCGCAAAACCTGCATCTGTAATAACGGCCTTAGTTGGTACTTTATATGACATATTAATTCTCCTCCTTAGGATAATTTCTTTTTTATTAACTCATTCACGGTCGCTGGGTTTGCTTTACCCTTAGACTTCTTCATTACTTGACCGACTAAGAAGCCAATTGCTTTCATCTCGCCATTGCGGACATCTTCGGCCGCCTTGGCGCACTCTGGAGCAGTTAGCACTTCGTCGATAATCGCTTCGATTGCGCTTTCGTCATTCTCCTGAAGAAGATTCATTTCCTTTGCGAGCGTATGTGGTGTCTTGGAAGTGTTCTTTTTATCATACATTTCCAAAAAAACCTCTTTCGCTGCGGTTGATGAAAGTTCTTTCTTTTCTACCATTTCCGATAACTCTACCAACTCTGGGGCAGTAGCCAGGCTGTAGTTCTTGTCTGCATTTTCTTCGGCGAGCAAAACACCAGAAAACCAGTGCGCCACGCGCGGAGCGAGCCTAATGTCTTTATCACATACTTCACTCAAGCGTTCGGCTAGAACAGGGTAATTCAAGATTGCTTCGCTTTCACTATGATCGAGATTCAAAATGCTAAACTTCGAGCGATATTCATCTGGCATCATTGGCATATTGGCTGCCACTTTATCGACATAGGATTGCTCAAGTACTACTGGGGGCACATCTGGTTCTGGCATATAGCGATAATCTTGCGCCTCTTCCTTGCTTCGCTGCGAAGTGGTCTTGCCAGTCGTATCGTTCCAACCGCGTGTTTCTTGTTTGACTTTTTCGCCACGCTCAAGCACTTCGATTTGACGCTTTACTTCATACTCCACGGCGCGCTCAATCGAACGGAAGGAGTTGAGGTTCTTTGTTTCGGTGCGCGTGCCAAGCTCGTCTGTCTTTGAAACGGACACATTAATATCAAAACGCATATTGCCCTGATAAAGATCGCCATTTGTTACGCCGGCATACATCATCAAACGATGCAATTCTTCACAGTACATGCGTGCCTGCGCAGCCGAGTGAATATCTGGCATCGATACAATTTCAATTAGCGGTGTGCCGGCACGGTTTAAATCAACTAAGGAATAAGTGCCAAAATGCGTCAACTTGCCAGCATCTTCCTCAAGATGTGCGTGCTCAATGTGCACTTCGGAGCCATCTGGCAAACGAATAGTGCCGGCGCCAATAATCGGCATATACATCTGTGTAATCTGGTAACCCTTTGGTAAATCTGGATAATAATAATGCTTGCGGTCGAAGCGGCTGACGAGATTAATCTTACAATTCATTGCCAGACCAGCGCGCACGCATTTCTCGATTGCAGCCTTGTTTAATACTGGCAGCATACCCGGCAACGCGTAATCAATTGGACTTACGCAAGCGTTCGGCTCTTTGTCTACGGCGTCATTATCGGTGGCGCTGAATAGTTTTGTCGCGGTATTGAGCTGCACATGGCATTCAATACCAATTGTCGTTTTATATTCGCTCATTATATCGCTCCTAAATCTTTTAATGCCTGTTTGTAGGTCTCTAGTGCATGACTAGCCTGTGCGTAGGTTGGCTGAAAATCTTGTTCGTGTGCAATCTGATTGCGCAACTTATGCGCATGCCAAACGGCATTAAGCTGAGAAAATTTTTCCTTGCCAATTTTCTTGAGACGATCGCCCATCGTGCGTCCTGGTACGCCCATTTCGCAGAGCGCTTTGTCGAGCAACTTATCACCATTAATGATTGCCATCGAATACGACTGTTCGTTTCCGTCCGTCAATGCGTTTTCGATGCGCAAGAAATCAACCTGGTAATCTTCTTTATTAAAAGATGGACCACGTTTTTTCGAAATCGAAATGGCTACAAATAATAAAATCCCAACCGCAATTACCGCAACCAAGAAGGCAATTAACGATTTGTCCATTATTTGACCTCCGCAACGGTCTTGGCAATATTAAGCAACATTTGGTCGCTCTTGCGTGGGCCAACTAACTGAATGCCAATTGGTAGACCATCTTTGGATTTTCCAGCTGGCGCCGCCAAAGCCGGCAAACCTGCCATGCTCGGTGGTACGCTCATTACATCTTCCATATACATCTGAAGTGGATCACTGGTCTTTTCGCCAAATTTAAATGCCGGTGCTGGCGCTACGGCGCAGAGCAGGGCATCATATTTTTCGAAAGCTTCGTTATAAGCATTAATCAGGAGTGTACGAGCCTTCTGGGCTTTGAGATAATAAGCATCAAAGAAGCCAGAGCTCAACACGAAGTTGCCAATCATAATGCGGCGCTTGTTTTCCGGCATAAAGCCCTCATCGCGTGTCTTACTATAGACACTATCAAGGTCGGTAATTTCTGCGGCACGGTGACCGTAACGCACGCCATCGTAACGGCTTAAGTTCGAAGCAACTTCGGCTGGCTGCACGATGTAATAAATTGCTAAACCATACTTCATAATCGGCATTTCGATTTCTTCAACTTCAAAACCCGCTTTTTTCATCTTGGCCGCATAATCTTTTACGGCGTTCACTACTTCTGGATTTACGCCATCGCCTATAAAGTCTTTAATAATGCCAATCTTTTTCTTCTTTGGTTTAGCATCTTCAAGCTCCTTATTCCAGAAATCGTCCAAGGTGGTAGAATCTTTCGGGTCTTTACCGGCCATGATACTCATCACTAAGTCGACGTCGTCTGCGGTATTTGCAAAACAGCCCATCACATCGGTAGAAGAGGCCATTGCCACTACGCCATAGCGACTTACGGTACCGTAAGTTGGCTTCATACCCCAAACGCCATTATAACTAGCTGGCTGACGAATCGAGCCACCCGTATCGGAGCCTAATGCGAATTGGACAATACCGAGTGCTACCGCCGATGCGGAACCGCCAGACGAACCGCCAGGAACTCGTTCGAAATCGACCGCATTGTGAGACGGTCCAAAATAGGAGTTCTCTGTACTGGAGCCATGTGCATAAGCATCAAGATTGGCGCGTCCAATCATAATAGCGCCCTCTGCTTCTAGTTTTGCAACTGCCGTTGCGGTAATTGGCGAAGGGAAGTTATCGAGCATGCGCGCGGCCGCAGTAGTTACACCTTCGCGGCTAAGGTAATTATCTTTAAGTGCATACGGCACGCCAGCCAAACGACCGACTTTTTCGCCACGAGTGATCTTCTCATCTATTGCCTTCGCACGTTCTAGTGCGCGCGCTTCGTTCATCGATATAAAACAATGATAATCTTCGAATTCTTTGGCCTTTTCTAGTGCTTCGCGCACGAGATCTACGGCCTTGGTGTTTTTATCGGCAATTTTCATAGTACTTTCGGAACCTTTATCTGATTATCCTCGCTCTCGACCGTAAGCTCGAGCAAATCCTCGCGATTTGCTTCAAAATCTTCAACTACGTCTTCGCGCCAAACGTTTTGCATATCAAAACACTGATAAGTTGGCTCGACTCCTTCGGTATCCAACTCATCGAGCTGGGAAATATAACCGACAATATTGTCGAGATCTTTCATCAATGGCTCAATCTGATCTTCGCTCAGCGAAATATTTGACAGTTCTGCCAAATGTAAGACATTTTCTCTAGTAATAGCCATAGAACTATTATAACAGAGAAACGTCAATCATAAAGGTATAAAAGCCCAATTATCTGCGCCTACGAATAACCACAAAACCAGTTGCACTCACCGCAATCGCAATAGCGCCACCCAGGAAGAATGTTCTAATATTATCGTTTGTCTTCGGCAAGACATCGTCGCCCGTTGGGTCCGGATCAGGATCTGGGTCTGGGTCTGGGTCTGGGTCTGGGTCCGGATCTGGATCAGGGTCTGGATCGGGGTCAGGGTCTGGGTCTCCGCCCGTCCCAGGATTATCGCGCGTAATTGTATTTGTGAATGTCATAACGTTTATATCATTCTTTGCGGAGCTACTTTGATATTCATTGATAGCGACTTCTTGCACGGAGTATAAGTTTTGGTCTGGTGTAGATAATCCACTAAATACAACTTGCGTTTCGCCATTTGCTACGTTTAGCTCCTTAGTATCAACCACATCAGAGCCTTTCAAAAGATTGAATGTAATCGTATCCGGGCGGATTCCGTAATGGTTGTTGTAGTCAGACCACTCTTTTTTGACTGTTAAATCAAATGTCTCGGATAAGAATACTACAACTACGTTAGATTCAATGCCAGTGATGTTGTATATTAACTCGCCTGTCAGGTTGTCGATAGCATTCCATTCGCTATGCGAGTTGTTATAGGCTAGCGACATAATATTATCACCATCCGGAGCCTTCATATCTACGATTACATAGGTATAGAATGATTGCGGTAAGATAGCCGGATTACCTTCTTGATCTAAGTATTCGAACGCTATTGAACGGACTTTAGTCTTATCTGTCGCGTCTTCGTCGTATTCTTGCCAGGATGTATCAGTTTTTAGCGAACCTGCATCGCTTTTTTCGGACCAATATACTTTAATTTGAACAGGATTATCGTAGTAGTCTAATCTCGTTTCCGCATATTCAGTATTAATGCCGCCAAAGTTGCCTTGCCAGTGCTCATTGGTTCCATATTCTTCTTCGAGATGTTCGTAAAGCACTAAGTTAGTGACGCGGTTTGGCCCAGTTCTTACGCGCAGTTTATAAGAATAATCTTCGTTATATCCACTTAATGCAGGATCAGTATCATACTTGCCATTGTGATTAGTTAAAACCGAAGTCTGAATATCTTGGCGAGAAGATGTAGCAGATAATAGAGAAATACTAGCTCCGCCAACAACAAAGTATTCTTCCGTGTCGCCATCGTCATCTATGTCTGCTTCCTGAGCGTCTTTTTCGCCAGTATCTTTAACTTTTCTATAATTTTTATAATTTGTGGCGTTATCGGTCGTCATATAGGCTCTGTTAGTATATGATTTGCCGATTTCTATATATGAATCCAATGGTACACTATAATATATTTTTACTGATGGCAGTTCTGAAGTGTACACGGGATTGTCTAGTGTTGAGAATGGCTTCTCGCTATAATCGATAACGATTTTAATATGAGTTCTTCCGGTGTTGTGCCAATTTTTGGTTACTGACACGGAGGTATGAGCTTTAGTATATTCAGTGCATTCACTCTTAGTACTGAATAGATATTCCCCATCCTTTCCATAATATAAATCATGTCGACAAACATCTTCACCGGCTGAATTCTGGATGTCTTGCTCGGATCCAGCCTCCATGCCAAAAGGTAGAAGATCGTAATAGTATATCATCCGAGTCCAATCGCCTTCGGGTATTTGCTCGGCATTGTTTTGCGGTTTTGCAAAACCACCATTAGCCGCCTTGTCTGTTATTTTGCTACCCAGAGTAAAACTACCATTAAACTGCTCGGTGGTCGGGTCATATGGCACGCTCGTTGATGCTTTCTTTTCGACGTCTATTTCGTGCGACATATTACCGATCGTATGATATGACCAGTCTGTCATAGATGCACTTCTGAACAGATATGCGCCATAGTGTTCCATGTCGTAAGCTGCTATGACGTCCCTTGTTATGTCGTTATTGTAATTATCTATAGTAGATGGATTAAGTAGCGTGTCTCCAGACAGTATCTTTTGATAACTGAAGTTATATAGCATTCCATTCTTTGCATAATTCTCGCCTTTAAGCACAACCCCAGTTCTTATGGAAAAATCTAATATACTTTCATCGAGATTATCGATTTTTACATACCATGCTTGGACATGATCTTCTTCGGTGAAGTTGACCGTAAAACCGAGATAATCAAAACGTCGATATTCCTCATATTCAGTACTCCCGCTTCTCCTGACATATAAGACGGGTTTATATTTCATAAACCCAAGATATGAGCCATTCGCATTTTTAGGTGTCCCTATACTTATTACTGACGATATGTAGTAATCGTCGTCTGATAGGATTCCAGAGTTATTGTTCTCATCGACATAATATAATAAATCATCGCCTATTACGTAATCATATACACGACCATCGTAATACGTTCCAGAAGTAATCATGAATGCCCCCTCCGAGCCATTCTCGTCGATTATGTCTTGATAGTAGTATTTTTTGATAGGATAGCAATAGTTGCCGGGATCGTCGCCGCAGAAACGTTTGCTCAAAATAGAATTACCCGGCGTATATTCGAAGTCGAATTCTGTCAGGTTAACATTAATAGTTTTCTCTGCTAATTTTTCCTCTTCATCTCTATCGCCATAAGTGCCATACAGCTCTACTGTATTATCGATCGATAACACTCCGCTGCCATCATCGTAAACCGACCTTGGGTAGCCTACTACTATCTCTTGGCATGATTGCACCCATTCGTCGCACGGGTATCTGTATGTGCTTGTATCGATTTCTGTGCCATACTCCGTAATATTAATATAACCATCATTGTCACGCTCTATGGCATTTCCGTCTAAATCAAGAACTTTTACTCCATCAGGGAATTTATCTACCACCCTGTAGTCCTTTAGCCCGATATAATAATGTCCATCCGAGTAAGATGATGAGTCGCTGAATCGCGCTAGCGCGTATTGATCCCCGTATTCATTTGGTTCAGTGAGTTCGTTTGAGGCTCCATAAAATACATATCTCACCCAGATGTAGTCGTCCGGGTTCTCGCCGAGTAGGTCGTATGAATATAATCGTTCGGCTCTTTTGTTGATATTGTAAGTAAGTCTTTCCCAATTGTGCGTAACGTGCCTTGAATAGTGAAAAGTCACTTGATTGCTCAGGACATTGTTATTCATTTTGGCTAGGAAGTAGGGTTCATTGCTCCAGCCGACATAATCAAATGTGGTAGTATGTTCGTTGTCGAATTCCTTAGCCGTATCAGTCGACACTAATTGAAATGTTAACTGTATACTACCCTCAGTATTGGAATTGATCTCTATTGGTACATTATTTTCAAAAACGAATCTCTGGGAATGTGTCATTGATGGCTGATATACTAAGTTCCAATCAAATTCTGTCTGCTCACCATAGTTTGCGCCGATTACTAATCTGCTTTCAAAACTGTCTAAACAAGAGGTAGAGTCCGTACAATTCCAGAACATCTTATATACGGGGTTGTCTACGACAATTTGGAGTTCGCCCGGTTCATAGGTTCGATCAACGTTCTCGTTCCTATAGTTTATCTGCATTCTAATGACTTTAGTAAATCTGTCTTCTGGCGTAGAATCCTCGATCGTCCATTGGAAGTTAGTTAGTGGGTCTTTTCCATTATTTACATCATCATCAAAAAACACCAACTCAAGAGTCCAGTCGTCTGGATTAAGCTCCGCAAGAGCAGCATTTGCAAAATTAGCCCTAGCAATCAAAAAGCTAGCTGCTGCAATTATCAAAAATCCAAATAACCCAAGGATTAATCTACCCTTAGAAATACGCCTCCGCG
>JAEEGF010665257.1_pt1 | contig 20984 bp, 19 predicted proteins | sample 9134171 | NCBI WGS metagenome assembly JAEEGF01 (sample SAMN16246542, study PRJNA631951) | gut metagenome | biome: gut microbiome; feature: rumen; material: AP-attached | host: Bos | place: Iran: Karaj | collected 2018-10 | reverse complement strand
GAAGGTTCCATCGCCGGGCCGAAGATCCTGGAACATATTGTCGATGTCGTCCTTCAGTTCGAAGGGGACAACAGGGGAGCGTACAGGATTCTCCGAAGCATCAAGAACCGTTTCGGATCCACTTCCGAGCTCGCTGTTTTCGAGATGACCGGCACCGGACTGCGTCAGGTGGCCAATCCCTCGGAACTGCTTGTCCCGATGCACGAAGATGGCCTCAGCGGGGCCGCTATCGCTGTCATGATGGATGGAGCCAGGCCCTTCCTGTTTGAAGTTCAGGCACTTGTCAGCTCGGCGGTCTATGGCACTGCCCAACGCTCCGCGACCGGTTTTGACACAAGGCGCCTGAATATGCTCCTGGCTGTCCTCGAGCGGAGAGCCGGGTTCAAACTGGCCCAGAAAGATGTGTTCCTGAATATGGCTGGAGGCCTGAGGATCAACGATCCGGCCTGCGATATGGCTGTGGTCTGCGCCGTGTTGTCGTCCAATTTCGACCTTCCGATTCCTCCGGACAACTGTTTCACCGGTGAGATAGGCCTCAGCGGGGAGATCCGCCCGGTGGCACAGGCCGACAGGAGGATATCCGAGGCCGCCAGGCTCGGCTTCAAGCGGATATTCATATCTTCATTCACATCCCTGGAAGGGAAAATTAAAGGAATAGAGGTCGTGAAAGTGGCCGATGTCCCGGATCTGGTCAGGAAGCTTTTCCAAGGAGGAAATAATTGATAATGAATCGTGTCATGAAAAGAATATCTATCTTCTTCCCCTTTCTTCTCGTCTGCCTTGCCTTCCTCGCTGCCGGATGCGGGAGCGATGGAGCTTATCCCAAGAAGAAAGGCTCCATCCGCATCGTGCAATACAACATAGGGGCTTTCTCGAAGGAGATTGAGAACAGTATTCCGATGGTTGCCGCCATGATGAAAGAATTGCATGCCGACGCCATATCACTCAATGAGCTGGACAGCTGCAACGCTCGTCACACCAACAACCAAGTTGCTGACTTCGCTGCTGAGATGGGTGGCTGGAACCATCGTTTCAGCCGTGCCATGCCTTATCGCGAGGGAGCCTATGGAGTGGGAGTCGCGGTCCCGGATGAGATTTTAAGTCACTTGACCGTTGCCCTGCCAAAGGGTTCAGGATCTGAGCCTAGGGCTTGCTGCGTTGTCGAGACTCCTCGTTATGTCCTGGCGTCCACTCACCTTGACTTTCGTTCAGAGGAAACCGCTGTTCTTCAAGCAAAGATTATCAATGATGCCGTCAGGACACTGTATGGTAACTCTGAGAAACCGGTTTTTCTTGCGGGTGACATGAACTTCCCTCCTGACAGCAAGGTGCTTGCGGAACTCCGGAAAGACTGGACGGTCCTTTCGGTTCAGGAGAATTCCTACCCTTCAGACGGTGCGAAAACTTGTATTGACTACATTCTCAGTCTCAATAACAATGCGATAATCAGGGTTGTAGGGTCTGGGGTCCCGGTCGACTTCGAGGATGGTGACGTGGCAATCGCCTCAGATCATCTCCCGGTTTATCTTGATGTTGAGATCCGTAAAACACCTTTTCATCTATCGAAGGCTGAAAAGTCTCTGGTGGCCGCGTCGGACTCTCTGATGGCAGTCATGACGGTCAGCGACCCTGAGGATTCCCTCATTTTGAGGAGGAAGTCTATTGACTTCAGTGATAAGGATTTGCGTTCTAAGGATTTCAAGGATCTCGCCGCCAAGATGCTTTACACGGTCCAGGATCCCTCTCAAGACGGGGTCGGGATAGCAGCGCCGCAGGTCGGGCTGAACCGCAGGGTCGTGTGTGTCCAGCGTTTTGATCGCACCGGAGAGCCTTTCGGGGTCTATCCTAACGCCAGGCTCGATTCCCTTTTTGGGGAAAAGGTTTCCGGAAGGGAGGGCTGCCTGTCTATTCCCGGCTGGGCCGGAAGCGTCCCAAGATACCAGAACATCATAGTCTCCTACACCGATCCTAAGACACTTGAACGTGTAAAGGAAAGGGTTGAGGGCTTTACGGCGGTTATATTCCAGCATGAGATCGACCATCTCGATGGCATTCTCTACACGGATCGGGCTGATTCCATCTGGGTGGAAACCAGATGAGTCTCGAGGAGCGGCACGTTGTCTTGAACCCTGTCGCGAATACATAAATTTGGTGGTTTGCTCCAAAATCACTATATTTAGAGTTGACCATATTAACCAACTCTACCTGTAGAACCACAAATTACTGAAAATGAAACATCGCATATTCGGCCGCATGGGCAATCTTGGCAAGATCATGAATCGCGCCTCTTTTTCTGACATCGAGCAGAAAATCACGAAATATCACTACGGATCCGACGCATTCATGCGTATCCTTGAGAGTCGCTATTCTTGCCACTCTTTCAGCAACTATCCGGTTCCGGAGACCAAGCTGAACATGATTCTTGAGGCCGCTCGCATGGCTCCTTCCGCTGGTAATTGCCAGCCGACCAGGATCTGGGTAGTCAAGAGCGAGGATGCTTTGGCCCGCCTGCGGACAGTCCATACCTGCTACAATGCTCCTGTCGTCCTTGTCGTGGGCTGCCGTAATGAAGAGGCTTGGGTCCGTGAGAGTGATGGAGTCAACTCGGCCAAGACAGATGCGGCCATCGTGCTCACCCACATGATGCTCACTGCCACGGACATGGGTCTGGCGAATATGTGGATCTGGGATTTTGATCCCAGCAAGGTCCGGGAGGCTCTTCCGGAGTTGAAGAATCACGGTGTCTATGGCCTCCTTGCCATAGGTCATCCTGAAGCTGACGCGGGCAAACCAACAGATCTTCATCACGTCCGCAAGTCCCTCGAGGAACTTGTGAAAACCCTATAAATCAGTTGATTAATATATTCTTACTGCTTTCTTGAGCGGAAAGCAGTTTTTTTTGTAGTTTTTCTGAAGTTCGTGCGTCTAATGAGCAGAAACAAAAGACAAGACCATGACAGAACATGAATTTGAAAAGATGGTAAGGGAGCATCGCGGTACGATTTACACCGTCTGCTACATGTTCTCCACCGACAAGGATGAGGTGGCGGACCTCTTCCAGGAAATCCTCATTAACCTGTGGAAGGGATCCGGAACCTTCCGCGGAGAGTCCGGACTGGGAACCTGGATCTGGAAAGTGAGCCTCAACACCTGTATCTCCTATGACCGAAAGCAACGGATAAGACCCCACACGGAGCCCCTATCGTTGGACATCGACCTGTTCGAAGACAGGGATGAGGGTTCGAGGCAGGTTGAGCTTCTGCGTGGGAGAATATCCAAATTGGGGCCTTTCGACAGGGCGATTGTCCTGCTTTGGCTGGAAAACCTCAGTTATGAGGAGATTGGCCAGATCGTAGGTATCTCAGCGAAAAATGTTTCTGTCCGTCTTGTCAGAATCAAGGAACAACTCAAAAAAATGCGTTAAAATGGAAAACACAGATAACACCCTCCTCGAAATGCGGGAGCAAATGATGCAGTTGAAAAAGAAACTGGAGAACCAGGAGATAGTAAGCGACAGGTTTCTTCGCGATGCTATGACCAGAAAAAAGAATTTCCTTAAGTTCAAGGCCAGTGTGCCTGTCTTCTGTGGAATCGCTGGGATCGCGTTCATTCCATATTTCTTTGAGAATGTGGGACTTCCGCTCTGGCTTATTATACTCACCACGGCAATGTTGCTGGTCGCGATAGTCGCTTCTATTATCGCCAGGAGCCATCTGCCTCGCCTGGATCGGGATCTGCTTTCAGCGACGAAGGAGCTGACGCGCTTCAGAAGAATCAATGCTGAATGGATCAAGTATGGTTTGCCCTCGCTCGTGGTTTGGCTCGGCCTTCTGATCTGGCAGATTACCGTCAATACGGACATCTCAAGGCACGAGCTCTATTGGATAATCGGCGGAATAGCGATAGGCCTCATCATAGGTGTTTCGCTTGGCCTGAAAAACCGCCGCGACATCCTTTCCGGCACCGACGAGCTCCTCGAACAAATCGAGGAGCTTAAACTCGGCGAATAGAGGTTATTCGAGGAAAAAGAGCTATCTTTGTCAGACAAAACTAAATCTGATAATATAGTCTTTAAATAAAACTATGGAAGAGACCAAAAAGGATTACGAGACTCCCGATATGGGAGTCTTCAGCATTGTGCGGGAAGGTATTATTTGTGCGTCTGTAAGTGCGTCAGGCCTTAGGGATGATTATCAAATGGAAGAATGGTAGGAGAGAGTGGAAATGAAGAATGTTTTTAAGTTTCTTTCCGCAGCGACTGTTGCCGTGTGCGTCTGCGTGATTTCTTGCGACAAGATCGACAATTCCGAGGAAATGGTCCCGAAAGGCTGGACTGTATCTATTTCAGCCTCAAAGGAAGTGGATAGCTCCACAAAGGCTCTCGCCGAAGATGTTGATAAGATTAGAGCCACTTTCCAAACGACAGACAACATCTATGTCTATAACAAGACTAAAGGTATAGCTGATCCGAGTCCGCTCCATCCTGATCAAGACGGAGTTAAGGCCAACATCACCGGCACGCTTTCCGAGAGCTACGATGAAGGGGACGAGCTGGTGTTTTGTTATAATCCCGAATACATAGAAGGGAAGGGTCTTCGCTTCAGTTATGGCAACCAGAAAGGGGATCTGAGCTCCGTTGCTGATTTCGCTAAGGCTACCAAAATCATTACGGCAGAAGAGGCTTCCGCAAAGACCCTTTCGGGCTCTGTCAGCTTTGAAAACCTTCAGAGTATATTCCGTTTCACGTTCTCGGACAGCTCTGTAAAATTCAAGCGTATCATCATTTCGACGAAAAAGAACAAGTTGATACACACAGACATGACCTGCCACGAATTCAAGGGCGTCACCACATCTCCGGTCATGGTAACACGCGAAACACCTTCCTCCGAACCGGTTTATGTAGCCCTGCGCAATGAAAATACAGGTGAGGACACTTATTTGTTCCGGGCAGAAGATGACAAAGGCTTTGTTTACGAAGGAGAAAAAGTCGCTCCAGCCGGGAAAATCGTCAACGGAAAGCTGTACTACTCAGAGGTCAACATGGCTCCTCAATCTAAATTTACTGTCACCGAATCTGGTGTAACGGTCAGCCCCAATGAAGGCTCTTATGGGTATAAAGACTACAAAGATCTTTATGCTACCGGAACGGGAATAGGCCAATACATCTTATGGGATAATAATAAATTAAAAGAGCTGACCCTTGATAATGTCCACCTTATTTGCTATGACCATACCCCGATCACAAGTAAAAACTCTACCATACTCTCGCTGACTATCATAGGAGATAACACCATTGTAACAGATGCCAATCATCCAGGAATCAGTTTCTGCTCATATTATACTCTGAGCAATCCTCATAATATGCATTTATGGGTCCAAGGCAACGGTAACCTCACCATTACCGCATCCAATTCTATAGGACACTCGGGCATCTTGAACTCCTATGGTCATGAGTCCTATGGCATTCGGGCTAAGACAGGCTATTCCTTGACACTGGAGGATGTCGGCGACAACGGCAACGGCACCTATACCTGGATCTATAAAGTCCGCTCTAATCCGGAAGGCCAGTAACACTCTCCTGTCATTCCGCGGAGCACCTGAATTCTGGAAGAACCTCATTTTGGGGAAATTGTTGGTTATCAGATAAATAACCAGCACGTTTCCGGCGATTCCGTCGATCGGGCGGCCATGACGGGGAGCGACGGGCGGCCATAAAGAAATGATGGTAGAGGTGTGGATTTGTACCTCAACCAGCGGTAGGCGTTGCGTTTTTACAGGAATATAATTATATTTGAAAAGAACCTTTTTGTATTAATTAGTTGCACTATGAGAAAATTATTTGGGACATCTGTTTTGTTCATTGCCGCGGCGGTGATCTCGGCCGGATTGTTTATGGGTTGCGATAAGAAAGAGCCTACCCCTTCGGGAGGTAACGGCGGTAACGACGGTCCAAAGACCGTTGCCGTGACCGGAGTGTCGCTCAGCAAGTCAACTATCAGCCTGACAGAGGGCGAAACAGAGACCCTGGCGGCGAGCGTGTCGCCGGATAATGCTTCCAACAAGTCCGTCAGCTGGAAATCCTCCGCCACTGATATTGCCGCGGTCGATGGCAGTGGCAAGGTGACGGCGATTAAACCCGGATCCGCGACCATCACTGTCTCAACTACAGACGGCGGCAAGACGGCCTCTTGTTCTGTGACGGTGGTGAAGGGCAAAGAAAGCGAGATCAGGGAGGTCCTGGTGCGGATTTACAATGCTATGGACGGCCCCAATTGGAAGGTGGGGGAGACTTGGGGCTCTGACAAGAGCATCACCGTTTGGCAGGACGTGGAATGGAATAAAGAAACCAAGGAACTGAAGTTGCGATTCAGAGGATACGGGCTCAAGGGAGAGATCCCGGATTGTATCGGGGATCTTGGAGATATTCTTACACACCTTGAGATTGTTAACGAACCAGGATTGACTGGGACCTTGCCCGACTCCTTCCGCAAGCTGACTGGTTTGAAATCCCTGATCATAACAGAGACCTCGATGACCTCGTTGCCGGATGTTTTCTCCGACATGACACGGCTGGAGATAGTCAGAATCTCCCACAATGAGTCCATGACCGGACCCTTGCCTCCAAGCATTGGGGAATCGCCCAATTTGACTGAGCTGAGTTTGAATACTAACAGTTTCACCGGTGGAATACCTGACACTTGGGGTGATCTCGGTTCCCGCGAGGTAAAGTTCTTCGTATTTGAGAACCGCTTGTCCGGCTCTGTGCCGAAGGAATTGTTTGAATCCGGGTTCTACTCCAATGATATCGCCGCCATCCTGTGGCAGCAGGACGGCTACGGATTGGATATTTCAGGCGTGGAGATACAGGGCGGCGAAGGTAGTTTATGGCCAAAAGAGTCAGTAAATGACATAATCAGCGGAGAGGGCTTCACATTCCAGGACATCATCGGGAAGAATGAATATACGGTTTTCCTTGTTTGGTCATTGTGGGATCCATACTCGACAACTCTGGTACCCGCTCTGAAAAGCTATTACGAAGAGTACCATGATAAAGGGCTGGAAGTGATAGCTACTATCATGCACAAGAAGGGCTTCTCCTTGTTCGACAATCTGGACGGCCAGAAAAACGAGATTGAGAAAAAGGGGTACGACCATTGGTACAATTACTACTATCCCGATGGAGGAACTAACGGTCTGCTGATGGGTGTTCCGAATGCTGAAGTTTATGACAAAAACGGAAATATCGTTTTCAGTTCTTTCTCCCAGTACCCCGACCCTGTCCGCAACAGGTTCGGGAGAACCGCTAGCATTGACCTGATTCCTTTCCTGGAAAGCGTCCTGGGCCCAGAGGGCTTAGGTTATACTTCTTCGGATTATTCGAAGGATGGGGAAGTCATGACCCTTCAGATGGCTTCGGTTGGAAAGGGTATCAACCTCGTCTTTATGGGCGACGCGTACACCGATAAGGACATGGCGGAGGGAGGCCTTTACGAAACCGTCATGAAACAAGCGATGGAGGAGTATTTTGCCATTGAACCATATAAGACGTTCCGGAACAGGTTCAATGTGTATGCTGTCAAAGCAGTCTCCCCGAACAGCAACGTCGGAGAGGGTAGTAAGACCGCCCTTGGAAGTGTTTACATTGACAATCTCAAGGTCAACTGCGATTATAACAAGTGCTTCGAGTATGCCGCGAAAGTCCCGGGCCTCTCTTTAGACAACCTTACAGTCGCTGTCCTGGTCAATAACTGGCGGGATCAGGGTACGTGCCAGTTTTTTGAAAACGGCCCCAAACAGACTTCTGTGGCCATAACTTCGACGCAGGGTAACGACCCGAATCTCTTCGGCCCCGTATTGCGCCACGAGACAGGCGGCCACGGCTTCGCCTTCCTGGATGACGAATACGCCACGACCGATGAGGCTGCTCCCCAGTATTTCATCAATCAGAGAACCGAGGACTACAATAAGTACGGCTGGTACGCCAATGTCGATTTCACCAATGACCCTAAGAAAGTCAAATGGAGCGCGTTCCTCGCCGATGACCGCTACAAAGACGAGGTTGGCATCTTCGAAGGAGGCGGCACTTATGGGAAGGGAGTCTATCGTCCTTCCCAGGATAGCATGATGCGGTACGACGACGAGTACTTCAATGCTCCTTCCCGCTGGGCCATCTACAAGAGAATTATGGAACTCTCCGGCGAGACTGCCAGTTTCGAGAAGTTCCTCGAGTACGATGCCGTGAACCGGGCAAAGAAAGCCTCCTCGAAATCTTTACGCACCCGTTCAGCCAATAAGCCTCATCCCGGCGCCCCACCGACTGTTGTCAGATGATCTGCGGATAAATGAATTTTGCAAAATAAAAGGCCACAGCAGCGTTTCCCGAAAGGCCTTCCGGGTTGCGCTGTTTGCTTATATTTCAGTTGCGGACTAAATTACGGAGAGACAGAGACTGTGGAGTCTTACAGGTTGATTATCAGGTGGTTCCGTAACTGATCTCTCCGATTTGAAGAAGCTCGTTTTTGGAAAAGCCTGTCTCTCAAGCGAATAGCGATCACGACTCTGGCCGGTAGGCCATGGATCTTTTTGATTAGTTGATTCTTATGTGTATATTTATAGACAAATTAATAAATCCTCAATATGTTACGTAAGGTATTGCTGGCCACATCCTGCCTGATGGGAGTTGTTGCATGCTCCACCAATTCAACCTGCACCATTACAGGTTCTGTCAGTCCACAACTGGATAGCGTTTATCTGTTGGATGCGGCAGGAAAACGTCTGGATGCCACCGCTGTTCAAGATGGTGTGTTCACCCTGACCTGCGAGAGGAATCCCCAGTGCGGAGTCTCCGTCATCACCGTGCCGAAGGGAGACCCTGTCAACTTGATTCCAGACAGCGAAGAAATCAATGTTACTATAAAAGATGGGATGGTTACCGTAGGCGGCAGTCCGCTTTCGGAAGAACTCCAGGAACTCCAGCAATGGATGATGAATCTATTTACGAGCTACAGCAACAAGTCGATGGCGCTGTCGGAAAGCGGGGATGAAACAGGTGTAGAAGCTCTCATGGAAGAAATGGAAAAAGCCATGGCCGAACATTGCAAGGAGATTTATCTGAATCATTTGCAGGATCCTGTAGGGGTGCAGGCCATGTCCATGCTTGTCTATTACGCCTCTGATAAAGAGTTCGTCAGTTTATATGAACAGGGCGGGGAGTGCATCCATGCTAATGCTAGGATTGCAGGTCGGTACGAGTCCCTTACCGCGAGCAGAAGAACAGTCATCCAGTTGGACACCGCAGGGAAAGATTTCATCGAAACCAAGGGTGACATGTCTGATTATATCGGTCACGGGTCCTATGTCCTGGTGGATTTCTGGGCCTCATGGTGCGGCCCCTGCCGGGAAGAGACGCCGTTTGTCGTCAAAGCCTACAACGACTATAAGGACAAAGGCCTAGTCGTTCTGGGAATACCCGTCCAGGACAAGTTGGATGCTACAAAAGAGGCCATGAGACAACTGGGGATCCATTACCCACAGTTGCTGGATCCGGGAGACGCCCTTACCGAGGAATATGGAGTGACCGGCATTCCTCATCTCTTTCTCTTCGGCCCCGACGGGAAAGTCCTTCAGGACGGAATGCGGGGCGAAGGAATCGATGCCGTCCTGAGGCCATTATTTCAGAAATAATCACTATCTTTGCAACGTATTTCAAAACAGAAAGAAAGTTATGAATCTTCGTGACATCAAGAAAGACATTGAGTACGTGATCGGTGCTTTCATCGACGATTGCTCACTTTTCAGTTCAGTCAATTCGAAGGCTGATGACGAGGCTCTCGGCGGACTTCTCGATGAGGCCGTCAACCTCTTCAACGACCTTAAGGACAAGGTTAACATGAAGGGAGAAGGGAAGAAGGGCGCATACTATGCCTCCATCCGTAAGGAACTCCTTGAGAAAACCGATGAGCTTTACGCTAAACTCAGCGACATCGTCAAGAAATCCGGTCAGGCTGAATAAGCTCTCGCCTAGTATCGCATTATAGTAGGGAGGGCTCAAGGCTCCTCCCTTTTTTTTATAAAACGAACAAAAAATGAAAGTAGCCGTTGTTGGTGTGACCGGACTGGTGGGTACCAGGATGGTCGAAGTCCTCGAAGAGAGGAATTTCCCTGTAGATGAGTTCATTCCTGTGGCTTCCGGAAGGTCCGCCGGAAAGATGATCTCTTTCAAGGGCAAGGAATATACCGTCGTCACCGCTGAGGATGCCGTCGCCATGAAACCGGACCTTGCCTTGTTCTCCGCCGGAGCCGACATCTCAAAGGAGTGGGCTCCGAAGTTCGCCGAGGTCGGATGCCGCGTCGTGGACAATTCCTCCTGCTGGAGAATGGATCCCACCAAGAAACTGGTTGTTCCAGAGATCAACGCAGATGTCTTGACTGAAGATGATTATATCATCGCCAACCCGAATTGCTCTACTATCCAGATGCTTCTCCCGCTGGCTCCTCTTCACGAGAAGTACACTATCAAAAGGATCGTGGTCTCCACGTATCAGAGCGTCACCGGCTCCGGGACGCCCGCTATCAACCAGATGATGACGGAAAGAAATGGGGGCAAATGGGGAGAATATCCCGCCTTCTACCACTATCCTATTGACCAGAATGTCATTCCCCATATTGATGACTTCCTTGAGAACGGCTACACGAAAGAGGAGATTAAGATGGTCAATGAGACCCATAAGATCCTCGGTGACTATTCGATAGGTGTCAGCCCGACCACCGCCAGGGTTCCTGTGCAGGGAGGCCATTCCGAGTCCATCAACCTTGAGTTCGAGAAGGATTTCACCTTGGAAGATGTCTGGGACATCTGGTCAAAGACTGAAGGTGTCACGGTTCAGGACGATCCTTCCGAGTTCGTCTACCCGATGCCGCTTTATTCCCTCGGCAAGGATGATGTGTTTGTGGGACGCTTGAGAAGGGATCCTTCCGTCAAATACGGTCTCAATTTCTGGTGCGTCAGCGATAACATCCGCAAGGGCGCCGCTACTAACGCCGTCCAGATCGCGGAAGTACTTCTTAAGAAAGGCTGGATTTAGGATTATTCCTTAGAAGCCAAATGTTTTTCCCAGGCCCAGGCGGCGGCGAGGGTATCCTCGATCCGCCGCTCGGCTTTCCAACCCAACTCTTTGTTCGCGAGAGTCGGATCAGCCCAAAGGGCGGAGATGTCGCCGGTTCTTCTGGGGGCTATCTTGTAATTGAGTTTTAAGTTATTAGCCTTCTCAAAGCCCTTTATCAACTCCATAACCGATAGAGGAGTCCCGGTACCGATATTGTATATCTCGTAATCTTTCTTCATCTGGCCTTCCAGCATCCTGCGGACGGCAAACACGTGTGCCTTCGCAAGGTCGACCACATCGATGAAATCCCGCAGGCATGTCCCGTCCGGGGTGGGATAATCGTCTCCGAACACGGACAAGCATTCACGTTTGCCGACCGCGGTTTGAGTGATGAATGGAACAAGGTTGTTGGGAATCCCTCTGGGCAGCTCACCGATAAGGGCTGACGGATGAGCACCTATCGGGTTGAAGTACCTGAGGGCTATCCCTTTGATTTCAGGATAAGCCTTTACACAATCCCTGAGGATGTCCTCGCACATCGTCTTTGTGTTGCCGTAGGGTGAAGTGGCCGGCTGTCGGGGAGTCTCTTCTGTCACAGGCAGCTTTTCCGGTTCACCATAGACTGTCGCGGAAGAGGAAAAAAGGATGTTGGAACAACCGTGAGCCTTGGCGCTCTCAATCACGTTCATAAACGACGTCAGGTTGTTCTTGTAATACTTAAGCGGTTCGGAGACCGACTCGCCGACGGCCTTAAAAGCGGCGAAATGAATAACAGCGTCGACCTTGTTCGTCGTGAACAGGAGCTCGGTCGCGACAGCGTCGCGGAAATCCATTTTGATGAATGGAATATCCTCCCTTCCGGTAATCTTCTTCACACCCTCAAAACAGGTCATGTCGCAATTGGACATATTGTCGGCGACAATCACATCGTACCCGGCCTCAATGAGTTCCACAGTCACATGACTGCCAATGAATCCGGCACCTCCGGACACAAGGACGCATTTTTTCATATTCGCTATTTGTTAATGGAGTCCAAAGTTAGCTATTTTTGCTAATTTTGTGAATATGAGAACCCTTAAAATGTTTATGGCGGCCTCTTTCGCCGCCCTCTCACTCTCTCTGGCGTCAGCCCAGAACCCTGCGGTCAAAACCGCGCCTGAAAAGAGCAAGGCTCAAAGATATATAGAATCCGTCGCTACAAATGACATCTTGAAACACGCCTCTTTTGGTGTCCTGGCGATGACTGAGGGCGGGACAACTCTCGCCTCATGGAACCCTGACAAGCGCCTGGTTCCCGCCTCAACGATGAAACTTATCACGACCGGGGCGGCGATGCACCAGCTCGGTCCGGATTTCAAATTCACGACCCGGATCGGTTACACCGGGACCGTCGCTGACGGTGTTTTGGAAGGAGATCTTTACATTGTCGGCGGGGGTGATCCGACAATCGCCTCAAAGGATTCCATCGCCATGCGTCGGGACGCCCTTTTCGCCCAGTGGAAAGGCTTCCTCGACAAGGCGGGAATCAAGAAGATAAATGGTTCGGTTATCGGAGACGGCCGCTATTTCGACGGACCGATCGAGAGGGACACCTGGCAATACCAAGACATCGGAACCTCTTATGGCACAGGAGGTGACGGACTCTGCTTCTACGAGAACACTATCGACATGAAAGTCACTCACGGGGCGACTGTGGGCTCTCCCGTCAATGTGATAGTCTCATATCCCACGCTCCCCTGGATGAAGTATCACTACGCCTGCAAGACAGGTGCGGCAGGGACCGGTGACCAGCTCTACATGTTCACCTCAGAATTCGCTCCCTATGCCGAGGTCCGGGGCTCATTCGCGATTGACAGGGCGGCCAAAACCGAGCAGTTCTCCAACAAGTTCGGAGCCTACACCTGCGCCCACTATTTCCGTGAATATCTCCTCGCCAAAGGAATTGAGGTTACCAGAGGGGTGGCCGACGTGCGACTCGGACGGATCCGCTCGAATTTGAGTTCCCTTGATCCAGGTCCCTACGCGGCCAAGGTCGATGATCTCAAAATGATCGGGACCTCATATTCACCAGCCCTTAAGAAAATTGTCCGTGAGTGCCTTCTTGAGAGTGACAATTTCTACGCCGAATCTTTCTATAAAATCCTCGGGCGCAGGCTGCACCATTCCGCGCAACCAGACTCATGCGCCACCGCTATGGCAGATGTGTTGAAAAAACTCGGAGCTTCCCCGGAAGATGTCAAAATTGATGACGGAAGCGGCTTATCCAGAAGTAATTACATTTCTCCTGAATACTTTGTGAAGTTCTTGTCGAAGATGATGGACAGTCAGGTTTTCGGGGACTATGTCGAGACTCTCGGTCAACCTGGCGGGAGACATTACGAGTCCAGGTTGAAAGGAGAGAAAGAAGACCTGAAATCCAGGGTCCACTTGAAGAGCGGCTCCATGGGAGGAGTACGCTGCTTCAGCGGTTATATCGAACCTTCCGAGGGCTCCAAATCAGACGCCATTATCTTTTCAATTATGGCAAACAACTTCACGACACCAACAAGCAAGGTTGATCCGATCATTGACCGGATCATAACCCTGCTGGCGGCTGATAATTAGTCTTATTCCTCAACGACGCAGATGTTCTTGAAGCCATTCGACTTGTAGAGAAGCTTGCCGTTTTTGTAGATTCTGGAGTCATTCCCATCGACGTGTCCAACGACACTTACGTAAGTGTCCCCATTGCTCGTTACCCAGAATGCGTTATCTCCTGTGAAAATACTGACCATGTCCAATTTGACAGTCTGGTAACTCTTTCCATTCTTGCGTATAAGGACTTTCTTACCCGGGAAATCCATGATCGCGGTGTACACGTCATTTCCTGCGCAGAAAAGCAGGCTATAAAAGTTGTCCTCTGAGGAGTCAAGATTCTGGTCAAATTTGCCGTTCTTGAACAAGCATCCTGTATAACCATCGATTCCTTTATAGGAGAGTATGTAGATGTCGCCAGAATTGGTGGCCCCTATTTGGCCGCTTTCTGCCGTATCCAAACGCTGGAAGGAGAATTGCCCACTTACCGGATTATACTTGAACCAGACAAGATGATCGTTCCAGAAAGCGTCTTTCTCTCGCGCGGCTATGTTAATGTCCCCATTCGGAGCTATCGCAAAAGTAGGTGAGTAGAACTGAGACCCCTCTCCGGGAATATCGAAGGAATCAACATATTTTTGTCCTTCTTTAACCATGACCACGGAGATGGACGTGTTACCGCTTTTGGTCGCCAAGATAGAGACATTTCCGTTCCTGACAGCGATATCACATATCGACGCCGATTCCAGATACTTAGTCACATCGATAAATGGCTTCCTGTTCTTGCAAACCCATAGCTGATAGCCGCTGCCTGTAAAGTAATCCTCAAGGGAATACAAGTCATGTCCTTCCGGATAAATCTGATATATGCCGGAATACTTGTACGAGTTCCCGACTGTGAAAGTACCATCTCTCGGATCCTGAGCTCCATTTATTAGCAAACGCCAGTTCGTAGTCGTGGCAAAAACCTGTGGTCCGCTTGCCTTTGAGACTGTGACCACACATTGCGCCTTATGCCCTCCATCTTCGGAAGTCGCTGTGATAGTGGCCTTTCCTTCTTTGACTCCGGTGACATTCCCGTCCTTTACTGAGGCGACGGAAGGATCCGAGCTGCTCCAGGAGACATTCTTGTTAGCGGCATAATCCGGGGTGAAGACAACTTTCAATGTCCTGGACTGTCCGGTCTCGAGCTGTATCTCGCTAGCGTCGAAAGCGATGCCCTTCAATTTGTCGTCTTGTTTCACGATCACCTCGCAGGAGGCCTGCTTGTCGGTATAGGCCTTGGACCTCACGACAATATAAACGGTGCCAGGTTTAATAGAAGTCACCAAACCATTCTTGTCTACTGTCGCGATATCGCTATCCGAAGAAGTCCATTCCACCTCCTGGGCAGCGTCCGCAGGGCTGACAGTCGCCTTCAACTGGATCGTGTTACCTTCCACGACCTCCGCTTTAGCCGGATCGACAGTCACGCCCTCAACTGCTACCGGAGCCACTGTCACAGCGCAAGTGGCCGTCTTTCCTCCGTCTTTTGTCTTGACGGTTATAGTGGCGCTTCCGATTCCAACCGCGGTCACCTTTCCGGAGGCGTCAACTGTGGCGATCTTCGCGTCAGAACTGGTCCATTCAAGAGACTTGTCTGAAGCATCCGCAGGTTCCACAGTCGCTGTCAGCTGCGCTGTCTCGCCCGCTTTCAACTCAAGTTTGTTATTGTCAAGTTTCACTCCCGTAACACTTACAGTCTTGGAAGTCACTGTGACAGAGCATGTGGCGGTTTTACTCCCATCAGTAGTCGTGACAGTGATGGTAGTCGAGCCGGCTTTCACGGCCGTGACTTTCCCGCTGCCGTCCACAGTCGCCACTCCGGTATCGGAAGACTTCCAACTGACCGCCTTGTTGGTCGCGTTGTCAGGGGATACGGTCGCTGTCAAGGTTTCCGAACCGCCTTCGACAAGGTTCAACGAGGACTTGTTTAAGGATACACCCGTCACCGACACAGTGGTAGGGGCGGGAGGCGTAGGAGGAAGGGGCTCCTCTTTCGGACCGCAGCCGAAGAACAAGCCGGAAATCATCGCCAGCGACATCAACGCCGACAAGGTTTGGGTAATGGTCTTTTTCATAAGTCGAGAGATATTAAGTGTATTAATTATTTCTTGGGATGAAGGGCTCTAAGGTAGTTGTAGACAGCGATTATGTTCTTGCCTCCCCAATCACTAGGCGGGAGACTGTTGCACCTGTATTCACCATCCGTGAACTTGACTGAGACAGAACTGCTCGGACCGTCAAGCAGTATGACGGGCAGATCGTGATACCGTGGCATCTTATATACCTCACCGTCAATGAGCAACTTCCTGATCTCGTCAACCTGCTCCTTAGTGACGGCAACGGTGTCAAACTTGTTGAAAGAATCCGTGTCCAGCAAGGCAATATACCTTCCATTCTTCTTAAGACGCAATTCCCCATGTATAGGAGGACGATGTATCATGCCACCTCCAGAATGGTATTCAAAACTGACCAGGTCTCCTTGAGGGACACGATACTTATGGTTCCGCATGCCTTCTATGATGGGAGGGAACATCTTGGCCATCTTCTCATACATCTCCACATTCCTATGAGCGGTAGCGAACTTCTCCTTGGCCCTATCAGAGTCTTTGAAATATTTCTCCAGGCTGGCTTCCCACTTCTCGGAACCCGGTTTGCGGTAGATCTGTTTCTCTACCATAAGAACCTGCAAACTTTCCTTATAACAGTCCTCAGCCATCTCCAGCACGTCTTCCAACTCATCAGGGCAACGCTCGTGAACAGTACCGATATAATAATCGAAACTAGACTGATCCTCCATCCAGCGCACCATCGGCAAAGCGAACCTCCATTCGTTTTCCATCTTTTCTACGATGCCCTGGATCTCCTCTTCGCTCAGTTTTTCCTGTGCGGAAAGGGGGGCTATCATTAAGGTCATAGCAATCAATAAGATTAAAGTTTTAGCGTTCATGAGTGTTACAAATATAAACAAATATTTACATAACCCACAATGAATCAGCCCGATCTGTATAAAGGACTCCATCCAGATGGTCAATCTCATGCTGGAATATCACTGCGGTAAAGCCATCAACGGTCTCCCGGACAGTTTTCATTGTCTTGGGATCAGTGTATGATACGATTATGTTGGTGAATCTCGGCACCCTTCCAGCCCAACCGGGAATCGAGAGACAACCCTCACGGCCCGGAGCCTTCTCACCCCAGAGAGAGTCCAGACGGGCATTCGGATAAACCCCGAAAGGCTCACCAGGTTTGTCGAAACGCTGGACACAGACGATCCTGCGGTTAAGGCCAACCTGGGGGCCTGCGATTCCGACCCCATCCTGGCTTGGATCCTTGACTGTGTAAAGCATCTTGGCGGCGAGGCTCTTGAATGCCTCAGAACGCAAATCCTTATCAGAGAAGTCAATTGACTTTGACCTCAACAAAAGGGAGTCCGCCTTGTCGAAAATGGTCAGTACACGCATCAAAGAATCAGATCCGGAAATCAAGGCCTTCTCCGCTTTGTTCAGACTAGCGGTCTGGGATTGTCCACAAGAAAAAAGGACGATGGCCAGGACTGCGGAGAATATGGTATTAAAACAAGATTTCATATTGGATATCAATTATTTCCGCCTTGAAAAAGTTTCCTGACAAGGGCAGGAACATCTGCCACCTTTATCACTTCAATCCCTTTCTTGTGGCCTTCGACAGAAGTGAAGGATGAAAGGAATATCTTCTTGAAGCCCAATCTGGCAGCCTCATCCACCCTCCTGTCCGCTTGAGCCACAGGACGTATCTCCCCACTCAAACCAATCTCGCCGGCAAAGCAGATATCGGCCGGGATCGGCAGGTCGAAATTCGACGACAACACGGCGCTGACCACAGCCATGTCGCACGCAGGGTCGTTTATCCTGAGACCTCCCGCCATATTCAGGAAAACATCCTTCTGGGCAAGCTTGAAGCCGGCTCTGCGCTCAAGGACAGCCAGCAACATGTTCAGCCTTCTGGTGTCAAACCCTGTGGCGGACCGCTGCGCGGTGCCGTAGACAGCTGAGCTGACAAGGGCCTGGACTTCGAACAGGAAGGGTCTCGCGCCATCCAACATGACGGCTACCGCGGTCCCGCTCAGTCCTTCCTCATGCATCGGTACAAGCAATTCGGACGGATTGGCGACCTGGCGCAGACCGGCTCCGGTCATCTCAAACACTGCCAGCTCGGAAGTCGAGCCGAAACGGTTCTTTATGCTGCGTAGGATCCTGTAAGCCCCTCTGTTGTCTCCTTCGAACTGCAGGACGACGTCCACTATGTGCTCCAGTATCTTTGGGCCAGCAATTGAGCCTTCTTTGGTGATATGACCTATCAATATGACGGGAATCCCGGTCTCTTTGGCGAACCGGAGAAGGATAGCCGCCACCTCCTTGATCTGGGATACGGATCCTGGAGTGGAATCGACTGTCTCAGTGTACATTGTCTGCACAGAGTCAACAATCATCAGGTCCGGGTTCATCTCCTTCGCCTGGGCAATTATATTCTCGATTAGTGTCTCGCTGTAGATGGTGCAGGAAGAAGCGTCGCCGCCAAGTCTGTCGGCCCGCATTTTGACCTGACGTTCGCTTTCCTCTCCAGTGACATAGAGAGTCTTCATCGAAGGACATCCCAAAGGAATCTGGAGCGAAAGGGTGGACTTGCCGATGCCAGGCTCGCCTCCAATCAGCACAAGTGAACCCTCCACTATTCCACCGCCGAGAATCCTGTCGACCTCCTCATTATTGAGGGATTTCCTGTTCTCGGAAGAGGAATCAATCTCGGAGAGTTTACGGGGTGCCCTACCCTCTCCAGGCACGGAACCCGAGGCTCCTTTCCTTCCGGCCCCTGAACCTGTCGCAGGGGTTATCTTCTGTTCCGTCAATGTGTTCCATTCCCCGCAGGCGGGACAACGACCCATCCATTTCGGATATTCATTTCCACAATTGGTGCAGAACCATACCGTTTTCTCTTTCATAGCTTTAAATATTATTCCAGGGGAGCTCGCATTTTTCCAGTTTCGAGATCTTCCCGGCGCTGATCTCGAAACGCAAGGCCATGCGGGGCACATCCCTGGAGCCCTGGTAACCGCAGGCGCCGGGGTTCATGAACAGGAAGTCCTGGCGGTCATCCCTGAACACCTGTGGGATGTGGGTGTGGCCACAGATGAATATGTCGGGATGACACATGTCAATAAGGTACTTGGCGTCGATGTCATAAAGAGGGCGCTTGGTGTCGTATGCCCAATAACTCCCTCGACGGAGACCGATATGGGTCATAAGTATCCGGAGCCCTTCACACTCAAAACGCTGGTAACGGGGATATATCTGCCTGACATCCAATCCGTCACAATTGCCATGGACGCCGATCAACGGCTTGAAGGCCTCAATTGTGGAGGCACAGGCAAGTGTCCCGAAGTCCCCTGCATGCCAGATCTGGTCCACCGGCTCAAGGAAGGCTTTGACGTCGGGAGCGAAAACTCCGTGGGTGTCTGAGATGAGTCCTATTCTCATAACACAAATATAGTCTTTTTGAGGCAAGATTAGTATCTTTGTGTCATGGAGATTTTCTACGCCCACGAGATCAGCGCTCGCGAAGTCTTTCTTGACACTGACGAAAGTGCCCATTGTGTCCGGGTCCTGAGGCACAGGACAGGGGATGAGATCAGCGTGGTTGATGGTCTCGGCACCATGATGCGTTGCCGGGTCACGGACGATTCGCCCAAAGGAGTCTCCGCCGAGATCTTGGAGAGTTTTCCAGGCTGGGGCGGACACCCATATTCCTTGACCATGGCCGTCTGTCCGACAAAGAACAACGACAGGTTCGAATGGTTTGTGGAGAAGGCTACGGAGGTCGGGGTGGATCGCATAGTGCCGGTCATCGGAGAGCGGTCGGAGCGTCGTGTCTTCAAGCCTGAGCGCTCCCGCAAAATCGCCCTTTCGGCCATGAAACAGAGCCTCAAGGCTTGCCTTCCCTCCGTCGATGAACCCCTCCCCGTCAGAGACTTTATCCTCTGTGGTTCCGCCGCTGCGACGAGTCCCTCCCGCTCCCTGTCGCTTCGCGACCCTATCCGGGCAAATGGTCGCGGGCAGGGACTGTCGCAGACGGCGGAAAAGCCTGATAACGCTGAGGGACTCGTCGCCTCGACGGCAGTGAATGAGATAAAGTTGATTTGTTATTGCTTCGAGGGGGAGACGGAGAGGCGGTCGATTGAGGATGTGCTTAGGGAAGTACCTGAGGGATCTGATATTACGGTGATGATTGGACCCGAAGGGGATTTCTCACCCCAGGAAGCTCAGCTGGCCGTTGAGAACGGTTTCATCCCCGTTCATCTGGGCCCTTCCAGGCTACGCACCGAGACGGCCTCGGTCACCGCGGCGACCGCGGTTTATCTCCATTTTTTGAAATAAGTTATATTCTGAATATGAGAAAAGACGAGATAGAGAAGGTTCTCACGGAGGCGGTCCAAACGCTGAGACAGGGTGGTGTGATCCTCTACCCAACTGACACGATCTGGGGACTCGGCTGTGACGCCACTAATCCTGAAGCCGTCAAAAGAATATACGAGATCAAGCGCAGGGACGACAGCAAATCGTTGGTGCTTCTCGCATGCGACTTGGATCAGATCGCCAGATACGTAAAGGAGATTCCTCCTATGGCCATCGACCTTGTCGAAGTCAACGACAAACCCATGACCCTGATCTATCCAGGAGCTTTGACTTACCCGGCTCCGGCCGAAGGAGAGGCTCCTAAATCCGACAAATACCACCTGGCTTACAATGCGGTAGCTGCTGACGGGACTGTCGGGATCAGGATCCCGCTGATGGATTTCTGCAAAAGAATGGCTGAAAAACTAAGCCGTCCCGTCGTCTCGACTTCAGCCAATATATCCGGCCAGGCATCACCTAAAAAGTTCAAGGATATTCCGGAGGAGATTACCTCTGCCGTTGATTACATTGTCGATCCCCGAATTGAGGCCACCTCTACCGGCGAGGCCTCCCAAATAATCAAGATAGGTCTTGACGGGGAGGTGGAGATCATCCGTTCATAGAGATGAGACGATTCCTCTGTCAGATAATCGCTGTTTCCTTCATTTTCCTCACCTCATGCGGCAAGGAGAATGAAGTGCCAGACAGAAGTATCCAACACGTATCATTCAACATCTCTCCGATAGCGATCGAGGATATAATGCCCGAACTCAAGGAAATGACGGTGGACCAGGATAACCATTGTTACAGTTTCTTTGTCCCGGGGTCCACG
>JAEEGF010080354.1_pt1 | contig 20985 bp, 8 predicted proteins | sample 9134171 | NCBI WGS metagenome assembly JAEEGF01 (sample SAMN16246542, study PRJNA631951) | gut metagenome | biome: gut microbiome; feature: rumen; material: AP-attached | host: Bos | place: Iran: Karaj | collected 2018-10 | reverse complement strand
CTGTAACTGCAGCAGGAACCAGGACATATACAGCAACAGTTACTCTAAATGGTAAGACATATACTAATAGCAAGTCTGAGAGTATATATGTATTTGATAAGTCAAAGACATGCATCCAGAAGTATAATGGCGCTTTGTATTATGCAAAGAATGGTGTTCAGGATACATCATTTACCGGTTTTGCAAAATATGGCAACGACTGGTACTACGTTATCAACGGCAAGGTAGATACATCAAAGAAGGATGTCCGTAAAGGAACTGTCAATGGAGAAACTGCTTGGTGGTTCATCAGCGGAGGCAAGGTTCAGTTTGTTAACTCAGTTGAGAAGAACGAGAACGGCTGGTGGGTTATCCAGAAGGGTAAAGTTAACTTTGATTTCACCGGACTTGCCAAGAACGAGAATGGTTGGTGGTACTGCAAGGGCGGTAAGGTTGATTTCAACAAGAAGGATGTTCTTAAGGGAACCGTCAACGGTGAGACAGCTTGGTGGTTCGTCAGTGGAGGTAAGGTTCAGTTCGTTAACTCAGTCGAGAAGAATGAAAACGGCTGGTGGATTATCCAGAACGGAAAGGTTAACTTCGATTACACAGGAATAGCTAAGAACGAGAATGGCTGGTGGCGTATTGTTAACGGCAAAGTTGACTTCAACTGTAATACGGTAGAAAAGAACGAATATGGCTGGTGGAAGTGCAGTGGCGGAAAGGTAGACTTTGACTTTACCGGTGTTGCAAAGAATTCTTACGGTTGGTGGTACTGCAAAGGCGGAAAGGTTGATTTCAACTTCACCGGCATCGGTTCTAACCAGTATGGATCTTGGTACTGTAAGGGTGGTAAGGTTCAGTTCGATTACAACGGAACCGTAAACTATAATGGTAAGAAATATACCATTAAAGGCGGCAAGGTTGTGAACTAAATATATACTTTTTAGTAGCGTTATAAGCGGCAGGGCGTTGTTGATTTTTCAATAACGCCCTGTTATAAAATTTTTTGAAATAATGCATAACTTTCCAAAAGTATTACATGGTAGAGATATATTAGGTGGTGGAGAGGCTATTTCTTTTGAAGATGCTGTGAAATACTCGACATGGTGCATGACTGATGCAATGAAGTCAAAGTACGATTTTTTTAATAGAGTATGAAATATAAATAAGATAAGTGGAAGGTATATTCCACAGGATGAGATAATGGCACATATACTCAGATATGGATACGACGAGGTATATGCAGTTGTAAAGAATATGCACAAAGGGAAAATAGATATTAATAAGCCGGATGGTTAGAATTTCTTTCTAACATTATGGAACCTGAACTATGAATTTGATAAAGCGCAAAATAAAGCGCAAAATAAAGCGCAAGGTGGTGCTTTAAATAGGGAAAGTATATTACTTATATTGCGTGAAAAACCATCTATAACACAAACAGAGTTGGCTGAAACAATGAATCTATCTCGTCAATCGGTACAGACTATCATGAAGGCATTAATTGATGAGGGCATAATAGAAAGAAGTGGCTCAAAAAAGTCAGGAACATGGATAGTAAAATAATAAATGTAATGTTGACATATAGCATTACTGAGGTAGAAGATGTTGAAGAATTCAAGCGTTCTTTTACATCCTGACAGTTCTGAAATAATGAATACTGAATGATCAGAGGCAGTTATGATTCATAGCTGCCTTTTAAATATAAAAGGGTCTCATGACATAAACCATATAGGAGATTTTAGAACTTTATAAAACAAAACAGTATTTATATAATCCGTTTTGGTTGATCAGTTTGTTGCATATTCGTTATGCATGAAGTATACTAACTCTATGACTCGTTTGGAGGAAATGTAATGCAACACGGTAGATCTAAAATTAATATTTATATGAGTATTGTGATTTTAATTGCAATTGCCATGTTTTCATTGTGCTTTGAATTTGATGTTTTTGCAGATGAGTACAAATATGATGATAACAATCGTGTTACAGAAATCATACATGATGACGGAAGTGTTACCATCTATGAATATGACGCCAACGGAAATATTGTCTCAACCTTATACTTTGAGAGTAAAGAATCTGCTGAGGATTATTTGTCTCAAAATCCTGATAATTCACAAGATGATAGCAATGATGATACTGTAACAGATGGTAGTAATGTAAATAACACTTCTGACGATAAGGATGATGATAAAAAATCTGATAACAAAGACAAAACCGATACCGAAGATACAACATCTAAGGATTCTTCTCATGATAGTGGTCAGCAAAACTCGAACGATGGAAATAATAAGAAAAACTCAACAAAAACTGATAATAGCGCATCTGGTTCGAGTGATATAACAGACGAGAATCATGGTGACAATAGCGATAATATTAGTTCTGGTAACAACAACTCAGAAGGTTCTGGTCGTGTTATTGATGATAATGGTGCGGAATTGGTGGAATCTTCAGGAAATAGTGCAAAAACCGACGATAGTTCACCGCTATTCACTTTGGCACTGATTATGACATTATCTGCAACTTCAATCATTGGTTTAATGGTATTCAAGCAAAAAAGGAAAGACAAATAAACAGGAGACAATCAAATGTGGGGTAGAAAACTAAAATATAGAATAATTGCGTTGACTATGGCAATTTTATTTTTGCCATGGTCTTATTTTGTTTACGCAGAACCTGAGTATGAAAGTATTGTTAAAAGAGGCAGTTTATCCTTAGATGCAGATATGGAGGTTGATAATCTGGCTCTTTATGGTTATGAGTATGATTCGTATTATCTGAAACTTAATGGTCATACGCTCATAATACATGGGCAGATGGTGACCAGCAACATAAGCATATCATTTGACGGCGGCCAGATCATATGCGAAAACGATGCCAAAATAACAGGTAAGAGCGTGGCTATGACTGATATTAACGACTCGCTTGTGGTTAATGGAAATCTCATTCTTTCAACTTCTGAAAATAAAATCGCATCCGGAAAGATCGAGGTAAAGGGTGATGTGTCAGTTAAGGGCAGTACTGTATTTAAAAATAACGAACTGATCTTGTCCGGAGACAAAGAGCAGATAGTATATCAGGAAGATGACTGCAGGTTTGCCAAGGTTATTGTCAAAAACTATAGTGAAGATGGAATAACCATAAGCAATGCCTTTAATTATGAATCACTGGTAGATAACAGCTGCCATATCAGTTTTGTTGATGACACAAGGGTAGTTGGTACTAAGCTTGTGGAAGACAAGGTTTATTCCGGTGATGTATATTTAAGCTCCGGAATGTTTGATCTTAATGGCCATAACGTTGTGATCATGGGTAATCTGATTCAGGAAGGTGGTACTCTTTATCTGAATGGCGGCAGCCTGAAAATCGGAGGAGACTACCGTATTCAGAAAGAAGTAATGGGAGAAAATGACCGGGAAACAGTTTATACACAGTCATCCGGTGTATATAAATCTGGTAGTGACGAGGATAGATTAACTGTTGGCGGAAGTTTTTATATAAATACTTCATCAAAAGATACAACAGTACTCGGAAAAGAGATAGATGATATAGGCCAGAGTTTGTATATTTATTCACCGGTTGAAATATCAGTTGAATTTGATGGTGAACCGGTAAGCGTTTCGGATGAAACAGGCAATTCATCAAATAGTGAGCAAAACGATCAGGCTGGGGAAAAGCCAGAAGACCTGAACGAAAATCGGAAAAATAATATATTTACAGTAAATGAAGATATTGTAGTCGGAGGCAAATTCAAGGTTTCCGGATTTTTAGTATGTAATGGTAATCTGATTCCGGATACTGATAAGGATAATTATCTGCCTGGAGTTGAACTGAATTCAGGAAATGTAACGGTAAAGGGAAATGTAAATAACGTTGCATTTAACATGAAACACTCAGAAGATGAGGTTGTTATTGAGCACGATTACAATATTATTGTAAATGACGAAAACGTAAATAATGGCACGGCTATGCTTATGTCAAATGGTGTCATAGATCTGAAGGGTGACCTTAATGCTTCAGTATTTTCAGCTAGTAACGAACATACACTTATCATGTCGGGAGATACTGCTCAATACATAAACAATTCTGACAAGATATCGCTTGCCACTTTATATCTGGATAATCACAGTGATGAAGGAATAATTGCGGATGGTCTGGTAAAAAAGAATAAACTGGTCAGAAACGACTGCAATATCACATATTCCGGTGTAGAAGGCAGGGTTGGATGGACTCTTGATAAGGATGAGATATATGAGGGGGATCTTTGCCTGATAGATGACACACTTGATCTTAACGGCCACAGTCTTACTATAAAAGGTGATTTTGTACACGCAGTCGGTGATGTGGCTTTAAATGGCGGGAAACTGACCATAGAGGGTGACTATAGACAGCAGAGTAGGAATGGCGAAAAATACGACACATCTATGGCAAGACTGATAATGACTGATCCGGCTGACGAGGTAATAGTAAAGGGCGGTCTTTATCTGGCATCAACGCTTGACAATACCAATAATCTTACTTCCGGAACAATGACAGTTTCGGGAGATATTGTTGTTGACGATAAGATAAATGTTAAATCATTCAAACCTACAGATGATTTTAAAATGATAATATGCGGCGCAGACGATCAGCATATACAGAGCAAAACTGAGATCAATATTCCGGTTCTTGAATTACAGAATAAAGGAAACGTTATAGCAGATAAAGATATCATAGTATCTAAAGAATTAATATCGAGTATAGATAATTCATATTCAGGAACGATTGTCATTAATATTGGAGCAAAACTGTCGGGGAATGGCTTTTCCGGAAATATGTGTACCCAAGCAACGTCCTTTTATTTTGATGATAGGCTTCAAAATGGATATACCATAGGAGGAGATTTAACATCTGAATCATATGGTTCATACAGTTTTATTTATTTCAATGTGCCGGTAACAATAGGAGGATCTTTCTATCCTGAGACATGCGTTATTAATAATTCGGAATTAACTGTTAATGGTAATCTGATTATTCAAGATATTGAGAAAGACTTTATAGAAATTGGAGAGAGCGGTCATGCAATTATAAAAGGGGATTTTTCATGTGGATATGATAGCCTTTATCTGAAAAAAGATTCAGTACTTGATGTATACGGAGATTTCAGTATTAAAAACACAGAAGGCAAGACGATTGATGGTATCATAAACATTTATGGGAATGCAACTTTTTCCAATGGTTTCAAGGCAAGTGGTGATAATAGGATTGTCTTATGTGGGGATCAGCTTCAGACAATAAATATAGGTTCAAATGTTTCTCTGGCAACAGTAGAAATCAATAATCAGAGTGAAGATGGAGTAGTAGCAACAGCCTTGTTTTATAAAGATGCGCTTATTACAAACGGTAACAAGTTTTCTTATGAAGGAATTGAAGGAAGTATTGGTCATAAACTCATTCAAGATGAAACCATTAGCGGAGATTATGTCCTTATTGATGGAACACTTGATCTCAATGGATATACACTCACAATTGATGGTAATCTGATTCATTCAGCCGGCACTATTGATATCAATAATGGAGAACTAATAGTTACAGGCGATTATAGACAGCAGAATAGAAAAGCAAAGAATGGAACAAATGAATATGTTTATTCAACAAGTTCGGCTGTTCTGATCATGGATGATGAAAATGATCTGATAGATGTTGGCGGCAGTATATATATTGGTACATCTTTAACTGACGGTAACAGAATATCTGACGGAAATCTTAGAGTTGGACATGATGTTATACTTGCCGCCGGAAATAATAAAACGGCATTTGTTGCGAGCGGTGATAATAATTTCACTTTTTATGGTAATAATGATCATACAATCAGATATGAATCAGGTTCATATGGTAATAGATTTGAATTGTCAGGTTTTACAGTAGAATCGGATGATAATTCTGAAATATGTGTCTATGGCAATGTTAAATCTTACGGAACAATAGATGTCGGAGAAACTGTTTTTTATAATACATTAATCCTCGGTGATTCCGATAAATCAACAACATTAAAAGGCAAGACAGTCCATGCTGATATTGAAACGGCAGGGATGGTGACTTTGGTTGATGTAGAAGAGGTTTATGGAGATGTTTCAGGTGAAATATCATTTGATGATAATCTTACGATTCATGGAAATGCTACTCTTGGAAATCTGAATCTCAAACAGAATCAAATTCTTGTAGTTGATAATTGGATTAGTTTAAGTGATGAAAGTATAATAAGCGGCACAATTCGTGTCAAAGGTGGTGCTACTTTTAATAATACAACAGTTTTCTCTGATACGAGCTGTTTGGTCCTTGATGGAGATAAGCTGCAAACTTTGAATTCTTCAACAAGACTAAACAAACTTGTTCTTGAAAATTATAGCGATGATGGTGTCTACAGTAATTCACTACTTTATTATAATGACATTGAAAAAAATGGTTGCGTTCTTAAGTATAAATATGGCGAAATGATAGAAGGCCAAAAGCTTGAGGAAGATATTACAATTGATGGGGATGCAGTGTTCGCAGATGGTGAACTTGATCTAAATGGTCATACATTAACCATAAAGGGAGATTTTAGACATCCATCTGGAACTATTCGAATAAACGGTGGAAAACTGATTGTTGAAAAAACTTATTATGAAGAATCCTTATATCATCAATACACAGGTGATGGAATTCTTATTATGGATAATCCATCGGATGTTATTGATGTTAAAGGTATGTTATGGATTGATGATAAGAAAGCGCCTGTGTTTTCTAAAGGAAACATTTATGCCAGAGGGGAAGTTAATATCGAGGGTACATCTAACAGTAGAGTGTTTTTTGGCGATGAACTGACCGTTGTTATAAATGGAGACGATGATCAGGCATTCTATACTTATAGAACTACGCTATCGAATATAGTATTTAACAATAAAGGAATTGTTACTTTAAAAAATGCAGTTGCCACTGGAACGGTAGAGGATAATACAGATATAACAGGTGGTTCTATAAATGGAGCAATCACAGTCAGTAAGTTTTCTGATCTGAAAGATTTGTATTACAGTGGTGATATCAATATCACAAGCTATGGTGCGTTGTCAGATGATGTAATGATCGGAGGAAAACTGACGATATCAGGTGGGGTGGACTTTAATGGACATACGATCACTGCTGATTCCGTTGAAATAGGTAATAGTGCTTCCTTTGTAATGGTTAATGACAAAGATTTCCTTACTGTAAAGAAAAATCTGACTATCAATGGCACCGACAATTATTCAAATAATATATCCAGAAACATTACTGCCGGAACTATTGATATATATGGGGATCTGGAAATTAAAGGCGAAAAAGGATTCACAGCATCAGGCGCCAACCAGGTTGTGATGCATAGCAGGGTTGAAAACGGCAGAAAATATATAACAAAGATCACAATGTCTGATTCTTCAACCAGAGTATCTAAGCTGAACACTTTGGTATTATATGGAACAGAGGATGATTTTTATTTCTCATGCAACAAAGATACAGCTGCAAACGAGATCATATACATGCATGCTCCGATTGAATTGCAGGCTGTAACCAATCTTAATGTGACAGAACTAACGGATTCATCTGTGACGATTGCTTTTGATGATCCAAATCTCGAGGCCTTATCTGAGCAAAATGGTGAAGCCATCATAAAAGGCTATGAGATATATCGAAATGATGTAAAGATAGCTACAGTATCAAAGACTACCTTTACTGACAGGAGCATAAAGCTTAATAGTACGTATAGATATACGGTATATGCTGTAGATGTATACGGAGGTGTATCACCGGAATCAGATACTTTGACGGTCAATACTGCAGGTGATACTACAGCTCCATCTGCTCCAAGCAACCTTATGCTTGTAGGACGTGCAGGCAGCTCCATTACTCTTGAATGGTCACAGTCGCACGATGATTGCAGTATTAAAGGTTATAACATTTACAGGGACGGAACCCTTGTAGCAGAGAATATCAGATATACAAGGTATAAGGATACGGGATTAGATCAGAATACCATTTATGAATACTATGTAAAAGCTGTTGATTCATCAGACAACATATCTGAAGCAAGCGATACTATAAATGCTTCAGTTGCATATCCTAAGATCAAGGCTATAACACCTAAGGATTACTCTCTACTTGGACCGGAAAAGGTCACTTTTACTGCGAAATATGTTAATTACGGTGATGAAGCTGAGAGTATTCTGACAATAGAGTATTTTGACGGAGCTCTGGGTGAGTGGAAAAAGCTTGGAAAGAATAAGCCAAGGGTAATCAGTAAGAATAATTTCGAAATTGAATCAGGTGTAACTTATGACGTTGGTCTGTTTACTGATAGTGATGTGAGGGTAAGATTTATCCTCACTGATTGTGATGGAAATCAGGCTATATACGAAACAGAATATATCATAGACTCAGAGGCACCAACCACACCGGAAAATGTTACTGCCGAATCGTTGAGTGGCGTAATTAAGCTTTCGTGGGATATCTCGCCGGATTCGGATCTTGCTTATTATGATATATGGAGATGTGCAGACGAAGAGGATATTAATACAGTATCAGGAAACAATGCCTTCAGGGAAACATATACAGTTTCATCAGATCAGAAGGAAGAAAAGTATACCAGGATAGCACGCATAACCGATCGATATGAACCGGAGTATCAGGACACTGAACCGGTCGAGGGAGCAAATGTAAAGTATATAGTTACGGCTACTGATGCAAAAGGTAACAGAAGCCCTCTGATCGATCCGGTTAGTATAACTGCAGGTGCAGATAACACTGAGCCATCGGTTCTTTCGGTTGTTCCGGGAATGGGTAAGGTTTCAGGTGAGATATCTCTCAAAATAACGGTGGCTGATAATAAGGATATAGATAGAGTCGTTGTATTTGCACAAAAGATAGCGGACGAATCAAGTATTGAGAATAATGACTGGTTTACCGTTGATACTTATTCAGAAGTTTTGACATATGATGCGAAAAGCTCTTTGGAATACAGCTGGCAACAGTATGATTATACTGCAAAGATCAATGTTTCAGACCTTACGGACGGAGACTATATCTTCAATTTTTCGGCTGTTGATAAGAGTAATAACCACACGGGCGCACTCTTCACAAGAAGATATACTGTAGATAACACAGGCATACAGAAGATACAGATCAACAGAGTGATATCAAATTCTACAGCGATTCAGCTTATGTGGGATGATATTAGTGATGATGATTTTTCTGCGTTTATAATTGAAAAGGCAGAGTATACAAAAGCAAATGGGCTGTCGGGAAGGGACATTACTACAGAAGATGGCTCATATACAATAGTAGAATATCCGCCAACTCTTAATTGGCAGGAGATAGGAAACACTACATCTCTTGGCTATACTGCAACCGCTCTTGACCCGGAAACCTATTACCTTTTCCGTGTATGCGGAATAGATGATGCAGGAAACAGGGGAGAGTATTCAGATGTTATACGTGTAAAAACAGATGCGGATACTCTGGGACCTGTTATTAAGGCTGTATACCCGGCAACTCATGTTGTGGGAGATTCCATCGAACTCGGAATAAATGCGTCAGACAACTATATGGTCAGAAACCTTCTCTGGTCTTATTCTTTGGATGGAAAGAACTTTACTACATTTGCCAATCTTGATGGAAACGGAACCGGTGAATTTGACGGAAGATATACGGTTGATATCTCGGATAATGAACGTTTCCCTGAGGGAGATATCTATATCAAGTTCGAGACTTTTGATAATTATGGCAATCATAATCAGCTTCTTGATGGAGATAAGGAGGTTGTTAATAAATACAGAATCGATAAAACTGCACCGGACAAACCGGAGGGCATCCGTTCGGAAGATGGTGAAGGATATATCAATATTCTGTGGGATGTTCCGGAAATTGAAAACAACAATCCTTCCAACAATTCAGAGACAACTGATGAACAGAGCAGCGATATTGCCAAGTATAATATTTACAGGGCTGATGGAGATACCGGCCGCTTCAGAATGATTTCTTCCGGTGCAGTTAGAAACTATGTTGATACAGATATAAAGGTTGGAAAAACATATGCATATAAGGTTTCTGCTGTAGATATGGCAGGAAATGAAAGTATATGCTCGGATATAGTCTATGGCTGTGCAGATATCGACAATATTGCTCCAAAGATAGAAGGCATTTCTCCTAGAAACAGAAGCGCTGTCGGAAATGATTTCAAGGTATCTTATATCGTCAGGGATAATTCTAAACTTGATAATGTAAAGATATATTTCAAATATTGTGCAGATGATACATGGACTCTGTTTGGTGAAAAAGAGTGCAGTGAAGAAGGTACATATCTGAGTGATGTATTTGATGAAACAGAGGTGAGTCTTGAGGGTGGCAAAGAAGGACTGTACAACTTCCGTTTTGTTGTCAGCGACAGATATGGCAATTCTACAACGGAAAACAGGGATTACATACTTGATATTACACCTCTTGAAGGAACTATTTCTGCAGAAACAGAAAACTATGCTGTAAAGTTGACGATGACATACGAACCTAACAGAGATAGTGGATTATGTGATCTGTTTGGCCTTCCGTTAGATGATTTTGACCACTATGAGATCTATAGATGTAAGGCAATAGATTCGACGACTGAGAGCCTTTTCAGAGAGAAGGCAGTAAAGATAGCTGATGTAAAAGAAGATGCATTTTTAGATGATACGGCTATTCCACATGAGATGTACAGATATGCAGCTAAAATATATGACACAGCCGGTAACTATAGCTGGTCTGATATCGTCACATGCTATGCAGATGATGTGGATGAAGTGAATCCGGTAGTTGTCCTTCCGGAGAAGGTTACTGCTCTCAGTGGTATAAGCGTAAGACTGGATGGCTCTCTTTGTACAGATAATGTTCATATAAAAGACTTCATCTGGGATCTTGGTGACGGAACAACTGCAACAGGCGTACGTCCTGAACATATCTATCAGGAACCGGGCATATATACAGTAAAACTTTCTGCTACTGATACTTCGGGAAATACATCAACCGGAACAGTAGAGGTAGAAGTTAAGTCGGCAGAGACTTCAGGAATATGTAGCATAAAGGTCGTTGATGAGAATAATAATCCGATTCCTTATGCATATGTTTATATAAATGCAGGAGATGACAGGGATACTGTATTCTTCACGGACGATGCAGGCGAGATAAAGCTTGCATATGGAAAAGGTAAATACAAGGTCGCAGCATTTAAGGACGGATATCTTCCGGCAGAGGATGAGGTAAGGATAAAGCCGCTTAAGACTACAGTGTGCAGACTGAAGCTGAAGAGTGGTGAAGTTGTTGTCGGTGAATTTAAAGTGCATAGAATGACTGTTCAGGAGATGGTGGATGCCGGAGTAGATATGAGTAATCCGGAAAACCTGAACATATTCAGCTTTACAGCAACGATGACATTTGCACAAAGTCCGATACCTGTGGAAGTTACATATGTCGGTGGAGATCCGACTATCGTACCCGGAGATGATGTTGATGGCGGAGGTTTTGGTACTGAAGGTGGTGAAGATGGCAAGGGTAGAGGCATCTTTATCGAAAGAGATGATAAAAACCACAAGGTGGAAGTCTATCAGGCGGCACCGGAGCTACCTGTATTTGTCATGCTTTCAACAAAGCAGCAGATATCATGGCTGAAGGATATGTACTGTGCGGAGCTTACTATCCTTAATGCAGCAGATACACAATTTGTTCTTGAAGACTCAAAGGGAACTATAAAGCTTCCTGATGGCCTGTCACTTGCTGCGACTATATATGGTCAGTCGGAAGTTATTGATATGGGAAATATTGCAGGTCAGGAGCAGAAGACTGCCAGCTGGGTGGTTAAGGGCGATGAGAATGGCACATATACTCTCGAAGCTGACTTTAACGGAAGGCTTATGCCATTTGGCGCTGATATAGAGAAGAGATTCCTTGCAGATACTGAGATATGCGTTAGTCCTGCTGATGTAGAGATAATTGTCAGTCCTGAAAATGCAGGATATATAGGAGAGACATACTACGTTCAGTTTAGTATTACCAATAAAGGTAAGGAGCCGCTCTATAACTTCGAAACAAGCCTTAGTGAATATGAAAAGCCAGCACACCTGAATATTACACTTATTCATAATGACGAAACTGATGAAAATGAACTATTAGACAGAAGTTATGAAGGAATCAGCTATAAGATTCCGATAAGTGAACAGGTTTATCAGACACCAGTTCTTTCCGGAGGGGATTCTATCGTTATACCGACTCTTATGCCGGGACAGACTATATATGGCACATGGAAGACAGGCTTCTCGGGAATCGGTGATCCGGAAGAGGTTTATTATAAACTGATCGATACTGTTGTTAAGGTTATAGAGGGAGAGAATCTCGGAGTAAAGGTATATGTTGAGCCAATTGATTCACATATAACAGCTGTTGTAAAGCAGACGATCGAGCTGGAAAGTATAGAATATCATATGGGTGATCCGGTTGATATGAAGTCCGGAGCCTTTAATGAAAGCTATACAACGATGGAACTGATGGGAAGAGACAGACTTGCACTTTTGCTTTCATATGACTCTGTTACAGCTGATTCGGTGGCTGACAGTATAGCATCAGGAAGGGGGAATATTTCTTCTTACCCTGAAGGTATTGGATGGTATTCCAACTTCGACTCATATATCACAGAAGATAACGGGATGGTTCATCTTCATCTGAATCCATATATCAGCATGCCTTTTATCAGCACTGAATCTATGAACGGAAACATCCGTGGAACATATCAGGAAAAGGATGAAGAAGCGGAAGTTACCTTTGATGAACAAGATGAGCTTGATAGAGATATAGAGTTCACATGCATCTATCATGGCATGGAGAGCTTAAGATTGGTGCGCCATTCAGACGGTACCTACAGTCTTATCTCAGAGAGCGGCGGAAGCTTCGAATATAACACAGAGGGTAAGCTTTCACTTATTGTTTCGTCTGAAGGAAGTGTTACTACATTTGCTTATGATAACAATGAAACCATTATTACAGAGCAGGTTTCAGGAAATAGTATAAAACTGAATTATACAAACGGTCAGTTATCATCAGTTGAGGATAATAACGGAAGAAATACAGTTTTCACTTACGATGAAAATATGAATCTGATCAAGATAACAGAATCAGATGGCAGCAGTACAAGCTTTGAATATGATGATAAGCATCATATAACTGCTGAGCATAACAGTAGTGGTGAGAAGTTCATCTCGAATAGTTATGATGATAAAGGACGAGTAACAAAGCAGACTGATTCATACGGAAAAACTATCAGTTTTACTTATGACGAGAACTCTGAAGATGCGGCATTAAAGGTAAAGGCTGTTACATCAGCAGAGGGTTATGACGATACAGTTACAGAAACATGGACGGACCTTAAAGGTGATGTCATAAAACTGATAAGTGCGAGTGGTGCTGAGGAAAGCTATGTATATGATGATAACGGAAACATTATTGTCAGAACAGATAGCTATGAAAATCAGTATACATATACATACGATGAGGCAGGCAGACTTACCGGTTCCGCTGGACCTGTTGGTAATAACTTTGTTGTGACTTATGATGAAAGAGGAAATGTAACAAGTATTGTCGGAACAGGCTCTGAGGCTGACAGCAGCAGGGATGCTCATTATACCTATAATGATCAAAATCTCCTTGTTGAATCGATCATAGGAGCAAGAACAACCAGATACACCTATACTGATGACGGACTTCTAAGCAGTGAAGAAAAGGTTGGAAAAGGCACTGTAACTTATGATTATCAGAATGGCAGGAAAGTATCATCAACAGACGAGCTTGGTAACGATACTTATTATGATTATGATTCTCGTGGTAACATGATAGCTGTTACAGATGCTGCCGGAAACAGTTACAGTTTCTCTTACGATGATCTTAACAGAAAAGTTACATCAACCGATCCGAACGGTAATACAACAAGATATGAATATAATGACTATAACAAGGTTACGAAGGAGATATATCCTGACGGAACTTCTGTTTCGTATACCTATAATGTGGCAGGTAATCTTACAAAGGTTACATATCCAAATGGTAATTATACATCATATAGTTATGATGCGGCCGGAAATATGGTCATGGAAATAATGCCGGATGGTACTGAAACAAAGTATGAATATAATGCCTTGAGTCAGAATACAGCTATAGTTTATCCTGATGGTAGCAGGGAAACTTATGCTTATGACATAACCGGCAATCTGATCAGTTCGACCGACAGGAAGGGCAATGAGATAAGCTATGTGTATGATAGAAGCCTTGAAAAGCTTGTAGGGATAACGGACTGCTACGGGCAGAACATGGATTTTGGGTATGATAACGAAGGAAGTATTGTATCAGTAACAACACCTGATTCCGGTGAATCCGTGTACACATATACTTCTGATGATATGATCAGTTCCGTAACGGATGCACTCAGAAACAAAACTCTTTATGAGTATGACACCTGGGGCAATATGCTTTCATCAACTGATCCTAACGGTAATAGGACATCATATAAATATGATACAGCCGGTAACTGTATAGAAAAGACCAACGCAGAGGGCACAGTCTTTAATTATACCTATGATCATAATTATAACCTGGTATCAGTATCTACAACTGTCAGCGGAAAAGTAATCAAAGAAAACTATGAATATGACGGATGTGGCAATCTTGTTAAGTTTATTGACGTTATGGGTAGAGAGACTCTTTATGCCTATGACTGTATGAATCGTGTAATCAGGATTGATAGTTATGACGGAACATATGTTGAATACACATATGATGAAATGGGTAACCTGTCATCAGAAATCTATAGTGATGGATCAAGTGTTTCTTATAGATATGACGACTTTTCGAGATGTGTAGAAACAACTGTGACCGGACGAAGAGTCGATACAAGTGTAAATAGCAAAGCTGACAGTACTGCAACGAACTCATCAGAGGTGATCAAAACTAAAGTATATGGTTATACATATGATAATATGAGTCGTATTGTAACCACAACGGATGCTGATGGCAAGACGACATCAGTAAGCTATGATGCACTGGATAACATCACAGCCAGCACTGACGCTATGGGCGGAGTGACTAAATATAGCTATGATAAGACATCAAGACTTGTTTCCGTAGAAAATGCTATAGGTGTAGTAAAACACTACGAGTACTACGACAACGGCAGCCTTAAGAAGATAACCAATGGAAGAGGACAGGAGACTGTCTATACTTATGATGCACTTGGAAGACTTGAAAGCGTTACCGATGATCTTGGAACAATCAATTATACATACGATAAGAATGGCAACGTTCTGACAGTGTCAGAGAAGGATAAATCTACTGGGAAGACTGAAAACATAACAAGAACATATGACAACATGAACCGCGTTTCTTCTGTAACGGATGTTTATGGAAGAACGATTGGTTATGGCTATGATGAGCTTGGAAACATCCTCTATATCGACTATCCTGGCGGCGAGAGAGTAAGATACGCTTACAATGTCGACGGTTCTATGTCAGAGGTGACCGATACAGAAGGTAACAGAACTGTTTATCAGTACGATGAAAACAGCAGACTGGTTAAGACAATAAAACCGGATGGATCTGTTGAAGAAAAAACATACAACGAATCAAGTGATATAACATCCATAGTTGAGAAAACATCAGACGGAAAGCTCCTTCAGCATTATGAGTATGAGTACGATGAGTTTGGCAACATCTCGAAGATCACTGATGAGTCAACTGATTATGAAGTTAATTACAGCGGTGAGGCTGACGGACTTGATGCTGAAATAGTTAAAGAGACAACAGAAGAAGTAAGTGATAAGAACGCATTAGAAACGGCTGATAATACCTCTGAATCAACTGCTACAAAAACAACAACCAAAACAACTACCATCTCAACTAAGATGGAGTACAACGAAGCAAACCAGCTTATAAAGTATAATGGTAACGATGTTCTTTATGATGCTGATGGCAACATGGTCTATGGCCCTCTGAACGGCGAGATGGTTGAGTTTAGTTATGACTCCAGAAATCGTCTGACATCTGCCGGAGGCATCAGCTATAAGTATGACGCTGAAGATATCAGAGTATCTGTATCGACAGATGTGTATGAGGAACAGTATGTAACTGACAGGGTTTCTTCACTTTCAAGGACTCTGCAGATCATAAGATATGACAAGATATCAGAAGGAGAGGAGGATAGAGATAATACTGATAATGGTCATATCAATAATGATTCAACGAGTAATAGCTATGGTGAGATAACAAACTGTTACTATGGCTTAGGTCTGGTATACGAAAAGAAACTTAAAGAAAATAGCGGCAACAATGCGGCTAACATTGTATCTGGTTTAGTAGTATATCACTTTGACCATCAGGGAAGTACGAGAAAACTTACAAATAAGACAGGCAAACTCCTTTATTCATTCAGTTATGGAACGTATGGAGAACTCCTGTCTATTAGACGTGGAGAAAAGGCTGAAGAAGAGATATCATTAGAGGAACACAATAAAGACGGTCATAATCACGGGGAGTCGGTTCACTTCCTCTTCAACGGAGCCCTTGGAGTATTAACGGATGATAATGGTCTCTATTATATGAGACAGAGATATTATAATGCCGATATCAAACGCTTCATAAATCAGGATATCCTAACAGGAAGCATTACTGACAGTCAGAGTCTTAACCGTTATTCTTACGTCCAGGGAAATCCGGTCAATTATAACGATCCTTTCGGGCTTTCTCCAAGAGATATACTTGCGCCATATGTTAACTTCATTCATGACGCTCTTAATGTAGTAAGCGTAATTCCTGGACCGATAGGTTATATAGCTGACGGTATAAGTGCAGGATTATATTACCTTGAAGGAAACAATAAGGCTGCTATGAAGATGCTCATGCAGACCGCAAACTCTATAGCAACCGGTGGGCTTATAGGAAAACTATCCAACATGGGATCAAAAGGACGTCTACTTGCGTCGGCCTTCTTCATGGGAACCGGTGCAAGCGGAATGGTTATGTCCGGATCAAGCTTTGTAGATAACTTCATGGGTCTTGTGGATTCAATCTCTAATGGTGATGACCTGTTTACTATATTCCATTATGCTTCAGGAACAGTTTGTGATGCGGCAGGTATGTACTATGGCGCTAAATCGTTTGCAGGAGGTACAGTTGGAGCATCTGCAGCGATAGATGATATAAGCAGACAAAAACAATATATTGGACAAACAATGGCCGTTTATGATCCGGGTGAATATGATGAAAGATTTAATTATAATGAACCTATAGGTTTTGAAAACAACACAGCAGGTGGTTGTTTTGTAGCAGGAACCATTGTAAAAACACCTGAAGGCGACAAAAACATTGAAGATGTAAAAACTGGCGATGTAGTTTACGCTTGTAATGGTCAAACTGGAGAAGTTGAAGAGAAAGAAGTAGTCAGAACATTTGTCCATGATGCATATGATATCATCTGCATAACTGTATGTGATGATGAAATATGTGCAACACTTAATCATCCGTTCTACGTTATCGGAAAAGGCTTTATTCCTGCTGGTGATCTGGAAATCGGAGATATTGTTGTTTTAATCGATGGAAAACTTGCACGTGTAGAACAGTTAGATATAAAACACCTGGATGAACCGGTAAAGGTATATAACTTCGAAGTTGAAGATTGTCATACATATTACGTTGGAACTGATGGGGTGCTTGTTCATAATATGTGTGCTGTAACTCCGCCAACTGAGGGTAGAAATAACCAATTATTACTAGAGAAAAAACCCACTAGAAGGGAACTTGCAGAACAAAAACTAGCTGAAGCAGCCTCGGGAATAAATAATAAGACCATAGATTCTCGAACTAATATGGAAATTGGAAGGTTTATTGGTGATGATAGAGGAAATGTTTTCATAGAACCAGTAGGCGGTACTACAGTTCCAGCAGGAAGAAATGGTGTAGACACACATACACTATATCCAAATGGTTCAAATTATAATAGATATAACCCTGTAGGACATGGCAATAATACAACTCCACATGGTCATGGTCACTTAATGGGAACTGGACCGGGTAGAAGAGGTCAAGGACCATCTATTGATGTTTTAGGTAATGTAGTTCCGTTTAATAGTCCAGATGCACATTGGACAATTCATTAAGTGAGGTGATTGTATGACTGTAGAAAAACTATGTAATTCAATTTATCTTGGTGATAGGTATTGCGAAAAAGTTATTATAAAAGATAATATAATAATGTTTCAAATAAATCTAATTTCCAGGATTAAAGAGGGTGCCAGAGAATGGGAGTATTATAATGATAAGGATTTAGAAAACGGATTTTTAGTGTTTGATAATGTTATTAATTATAATATTGATAATGGTTCAACAATTAATGATGAAATTGAAGTTCATTATATAAGTAATGATAATGGGAATTATTATTTTATTGTTGAAGGAGCAGAATACCAAAATGATGCCAATACATATAAATGGGTAAAATTTGAAATAAAATGTAGAGATTTTTATTTGCTTCATAACAATAAAAAAATTAGAGAGTAATTTTGACAGAAGCTGAATGTATGTATTGCAGAGACTGGGGGCTGTCATCAAGAATAAGAAAATATTGAAGTGTCTTTTGATGATGGTTATCAGTCTGCTTCTGGTACTTAATTTTTCAATAGGGGTATCGGCAAGCACTAGTTATGATCGGCAAGATGCGGATGCTTGTATAACCATAAGTCAAAGACTCTCTGTCAAGACCAGCTATGGAATATTCAATGATTATCAATGCTTTATCACCTACAATTTCCCCTTTGTTAAAGCCGATTATAGTAAAAAAACCACCATCCCGAACCTGAATCGCCTCTCAGCTATACTGATGTCAGCCGATGAGGGTGAGGGTAGTGAGTCACGAAGCAACGAGCAATAATACTGTTGAAAAACCACACCTACTTTGATAGTAAAGGTGTGGTTTTTATTATGAAGATGCGGAGTATTTTATGCATGATGTGTTTAAGGAGTATGGTTATGGTATTTCTTTTGCAGGGAATATGACATCGTCGTTGGCTAGCGTTTCCTTAAAAATCCTCTCTTGGTGTTGTTTACCTATATCGTTTAAAACACCTTTGCCCAGAACGGTATCCATAATAAGCGTTTCGTATTTTTGAAGATTGTAGAAATTATGATACTGTGACACGGGACATTTATATGTAATATATAAAACTCCATTAAGGGATGATATAGATCGGTTTATTTTTATTCCAAATGTTTGTATTGTATTAAAAGCACATTCTAAACGGGCAAATAACGTAAGTTTATTATTATCGTTTAAGATGTCGTCTGTCTTGATGGACAAAATATGCCATGATTCGGAATCCATATTATAGACATCAATAGGAAGATCATCCAAGTATACACCAGTATGAGAGGCAATCAACTCTTTGACGATAAAGATAAATTCAGATTCTCGTTCGATAGGTTGATATGATTCTTTTACTGATGGCATTATACGCTCTAGGGCGGCATCAATTTTAGCTAATTCATCTTCAGCTTTGATTTTTGCATTAATTTCGTCCATTTCCGCCTGTAAACGCTTCATGCGTCGCAAATCGTCTCTTCTTTCAGCGGAAGCACGTATAACATTATCAGGATACTCTGTTCTCCAAAGGGTATATGTTTTTTCTTTGTTTTTAAGCTGCTCAGATGAATCTGAATCTTTTGGAAGGATTTTTTTTCTCATTTCATACCAATCTCTTAAGAAACTATCACAATCGGATTTATTAAACTCTTTGTAGCTAAAAAGAGCTTTTTTATCGAAATGTAGAGATAGTTTTCCATCATGATCAACAGGATGTAAACCATAAAAATCTTCTAATTCAAATAAAATATGGTAAAAAGTATCCTTATTTAAAACGTCAGCATCAAAAAGAGTTCCCTCTGGAATATCTAGAGCTTTTGCTATTTCTTTAAGAGCCTTTCCTCTAGGGACTTTCAAATTCTTCTCGTATTGGAATATTCTGACACCTGCAGTGGAAGGAGTATATCCACACAAAAGTCCTAATTGTTTTTGCGATAATCCGCGCAATTCTCGATATTTTTTTATTCTGGAACCCAAAGATCCGGGTGAAATGTTAGTGTTTTTTTTGTGCTTACTTTTATCAGAAAACATAATTACTCCTTTCGAGATTCATTTACGATTATTATAACAGATAATTAATTTAGAATAAACTTAAAAAATTCAAATATAAAACAATAACTTTAAAAGTATATACTTGACAAAATCCATAATATGCGTTAGATTTGAACTATACGATGCATTTAAAAGTTTATTTTGTAGACAAGGAGTGAGGATATGGATAATTCTATTTTTATTGGGCCCAATGAAATAATGAATGATTGGAATGTTTCAAAAGCAACGGCATATAACATTATAAAAAGGTTAAATTGCGAGCTTAAAGAGAAACATCCGACAGCTCTGATCATCGCAGGCAAGGTTAATCGTATTTGGTATGATGAGGCTTGCCTTAAGAAGTAAACTGTTTAATGAAATTAATGACAATGCGTTAGAAAGGAGATTGGTATGGAATATGCGGATTTTTTAACGGATTATGGAGATATTCTTCTTCCGAAAGATATTATGCAGATTCTTCACGCAGGGAGAAACACTGTATACAGCTATCTAGCGGATGGAAAGATTCGCTCTCTAAGAATTGGTAATAAATATAAGATACCAAAGCTGTATTTATGGGAGTTTCTGTATCCGGGTAAGGAGATTTATATGAAGGAGGATTAATGTGTGGGAAGACGCAAAAAGAATGGTAACAGAGCAGAAGGAATTGAGAGTAAAAGCGGCCATTTGTATATTGTTACATCCAATTATATTACAAAGGATGGTGTAAAAAGCAGAAAGAAGATATGGCACAAGACAGGTCTTACTGATACTCCGGAAAA